>Ga0207675_100000056_pt1 | contig 82104 bp, 78 predicted proteins | sample KBSSwiS42_FD_184305 | JGI IMG/M metagenome (GOLD analysis project Ga0207675, IMG submission 184305) | Switchgrass rhizosphere microbial communities from Kellogg Biological Station, Michigan, USA - KBS Switchgrass S4-2 (SPAdes) (version 2) | ecosystem: Host-associated > Plants > Roots >...
CCAGCTTGGAGCTCCACCGGCTGGTGCCGAACGCCAGGTCGTGCTTCTCCACCAGCGCGACACGCAGACCGCGGGTAGCCGCGTCGAGGGCGATGCCGGTGCCCGTGATGCCGCCACCGATCACGATCACATCGACCTGCTGGCCGTCCTCCAGGGCCGCCAGGTCGGCCGCGCGCCGGGACTCATTGAGGGCTGTCGAGCCGGTCAAGGTTTGAGGTATCCGTTCAGCGCGTGGGCCAGTTCGACGTCGAGTGCGTCGGTGTCGAGGATCGGAGCGACGATCTGTCCGGACTGGATCGTCGACCGGGCGAACAACAAGCACATCGCCGCGAGCTGACGCGGTTCGCCGGGCCGCACGCTGCCCTGTTCCTGGGCGAGCTTGATGTCGGCCGCCAACGTGTCGATGAGGATCTGCTGGCTGGTGCCCAGCCGTTCGGTCGTGTAGACCATCGTCAACTCCGGAGCCCTGTTCAGCACCGACATGACGACTTCGTCGTCGCGCAGGTGGTCGGCCACCGCGACCATCCGCTCGACCACCGCTTCGCGGCCGACCCCACGGGTCGGGACCGCGTCCAACGCGCCGACAATCCGTGCGGTGAGCAGTGCCGCGAGCACCGACCGGATGTCGGGCCAGCGCCGATAGACCGTCGGCCTGCTCACCCGGGCGCGGCGCGCGATCTCCGCCAGAGTCACACGCTCGACCCCGTAAGCGGTCACACAATAGGCCGCTGCCTCGAGGATGCGGTCGCCGATCGGCGACGAGGGGTCGTTACTGATTGACACCATATGTAATACTGTAACCCATGGCGCGTCCGGATGACCAGCAAGCCGCACTCCTACCTCCGATGAAGTGGAACGCATGGGGGGACCCCGCGGAGGCGAAACCGCTATCTGTGAGCATTCGCTCGCTGCTCACGCAGGCGCTCGGCATCGACGACGCGGGCGCTGCCGACCTCGAACCCGAGCAAGTCCGGCTGCGGCCGTCGGCGCTGTCGCGCTCTGATCGCGAGGGGTTGGCGGAGATCGTGGGGACCGCGTACTGCGGCATCGACGACCGAGCCCGGCTGCTGCGTGCGGGCGGTAAGTCCACGCTGGATCTGTTGCGCCGCAAGGACACCGGCGTACAGGATGCGCCCGACGCGGTGCTGCTGCCCGGCGATGAAGAAGATGTGGCCGCGATTCTCCGATATTGCGCGGAGCACAGCATTGCGGTCGTCCCGTTCGGAGGGGGCACCAGCGTGGTCGGCGGCCTTGACCCTATCCGCGGCGACTTCAAGGCCGTGATCTCGCTGGACCTGCGTCGACTGAACCAGCTGCACGGGCTCGACGAGGTGTCCGGCGAAGCCGAGTTGGGCGCCGGACTGACCGGGCCGGATGCCGAACGGTTGCTCGGCGACCGCGGCTTCTCGCTCGGCCACTTCCCGCAGAGCTTCCAGTTCGCAACCATCGGCGGGTTCGCCGCGACGCGGTCGTCGGGACAGGACTCGGCGGGTTACGGCCGGTTCAACGACATGGTCCGCGGCCTGCGCACAGTGACGCCTGCCGGGGTGCTCGATCTCGGCCGTGCACCGGAGTCGGCGGCAGGCCCGGACCTTCGGCAACTGATGATCGGCTCGGAAGGCGTGTTCGGGATCATCACCCGCGTACGCGTTCGGGTACATCCGGTGCCGGAGGCCACCCGGTATGAGGCGTGGACGTTCGGTGACTTCGCCACCGGCGCCGACGCGCTCCGCGCCGTCGTGCAGACGGCCACCGGGCCGACCGTGATCCGGCTATCCGACGAGGCGGAGACCGGTGTCAACCTCGCGACCACCGAGAGCATCGGCGAGCACACCATCACCGGTGGCTGCCTGGCCATCACGGTTTTCGAGGGTTCGGCGGCGCACGCCGACAGCCGGCACGCAGAAACCCGCGCGCTACTGGAGGCGAAGGGCGGCACGTCACTGGGCGAGGGCCCCGCCCGCGGATGGGAGCACGGCCGGTTCGGCGCCCCGTATCTGCGCGATTCACTGCTGTCGGCGGGCGCGCTGTGCGAGACGCTCGAGACTGCGACGAGATGGTCCAACTTGCCCGCACTCAAGGCCGCCGTCACCGAGGCGCTGACGACCTCACTGGCCGAATCGGGCACGCCAGCGCTTGTGCTGTGCCACATTTCGCATGTGTATCCGACTGGCGCGTCGCTGTACTTCACCGTGGTCGCCGGGCAGCGCGGCAACCCGATCGAGCAGTGGCGCAAGGCGAAGGCCGCCGCGTCGGACGCGATGATGCGCACCGGCGGCACCATCACGCACCACCATGCGGTCGGCGCCGACCACCGGCCGTGGATGCGCGACGAGGTCGGCGACCTCGGTGTCGCGGTGCTGCGGGCCGTCAAGGCCACGCTCGATCCGGCGGGAATTCTCAACCCCGGCAAGCTGATTCCTTGACGTCCTCCCCGGACTGAGGTCCCGGGATTCCAACCCCATCCCACCGGCTTACGCGGCAGGAGTAGCGAGTTGAGGTTCACGGTTCGCAGACCGCCCAGCGGCGAGGTCTCCCCGTGCGGTCACCGGCCGTCCGGTGGCGATGTTGCGTGCAGCGTTCACACCGGCGTTGCACCGCCCAGCATTGCAAGCCTCGCACTCGAAAACCGCTTGGCTCTTGCGGTTCCCCGGTGCGACGTGCCCACATTCGGAGCAACGCTGCGACGTGTACGCAGCCGGGATCTGCTCGACCCGGCCGAAAGCCTTGTGCTGCAAACGCCTTACGAGCTGACCCCAGCCACTTCGGCTCATCGCACGATTGAGCCCGCGCTTCTGGGCGACTCGGATACCCGGCTGCTCGAGAGTGCCGCGCGCAGAGCGGGTCATCGCCGGTACGTCAAGGGCCTCGACCCTGATTACGTCGAACCCCCGTGCGAGATCGGTGGTAGTCTTCTCCACCCAATCCTTACGCCGATCCCTCTCACGGGCCTTCAGCTGGGCGATCGCCCGTTTCGTCTTGTCGCGGCGATTGGAGCCGCGCTTGGCGCGGGCCAACCGCTGCTGCAACACCTTCAGCCGTCTCGATTCATCCGGGGTAAGACCGGGTGCGTGCAGCAGCTCGCCGGTCGACAGCGCAGCCGACACCGCAACTCCGCGGTCGACGCCGACCACGCTATTGTCACCTGGACCTGCGATCGGGTCGGGGACGTGCGCGAAGACGATATGCCAGCGACCAGCCCGATCACGGGTAATCCGGTAGGACTTGACGCCCTCGGGTACTGGCCGCGACATGCGGAACCGCACCCATCCGACCTTGGGGACCCATACCCGGCTAATGTGGCTGTTGAGCCGTTCGACGTGATGCGATTTCAGCCCGACTTGCCGAAAACCTTCGTGCACACCGGCTTTGCGCCATGTCGGGCGGCCATGCGTGCGGTTGAAGAAGTTTTGCATGGCCTGCGCGAAATCGCGCAGCGCCTGCTGCTGCACCGTCTGACTCCCGGCCCGAAGCCACGCGTACTCGGCGCGGGCTTCCGTCAACTGCGCACACTGCTCCACATAGCCGGGAGCCTTGCGGCCCGGTTGCCAATGCTGTTGCTGCTCCACCGCCAAATTCCACACATACCGCGCATCTCGACAGTGCGCCAACAACACTTCCTCCTGCTCGGGAGTGGGCAACAGTCGAAACCGCGACATATCCGCACAGTAACCACCACCACCGACATCCCCGGCGTCAGCACACACGGAGCCCTCGCGACCGGCTTCATCCCCCGACTGAGGTTTAGGGTTTCCAGCCGAAGGAAACATCCATGACTACTCGCCGCGAGATCGGCACCGTCACCGTCCTGACGAACCCGATGTCGGGTCACGGCAACGCGAAGCACGCGGCCGAGCGCGCGATCGCCAGGTTTCAGCAGCGCGGCGTCGAAGCGTGCGAAATCGTCGGCACCGACGCGGAACACGCGCACCGGCTGCTCGACGATGCCCTGGAGCGTGGCACCGATGCACTCGTGGTGTGTGGCGGTGACGGCGTCGTCACGCTGGCGTTGCAGTCGTTGGCGCTCGGTGACATCCCGCTGGGCGTGATCCCCGCCGGCACCGGCAACGACCATGCGCGCGAATACCGGCTTCCCAGAAACGATCCCGAGGCTGCCGCCGATGTGGTCATCGACGGCTGGGCCGAGAGCGTCGACCTCGGCCGCATCGACAACCACGCAGGAACGCAGAAGTGGTTCGGCACGGTGATGGCCGCCGGATTCGACTCACTGGTCAGCGACCGCACCAATCGCATGCGCTGGCCGCACGGTCGGATGCGCTACAACGTGGCGATGGTCGCCGAGCTCTCCCAGCTGCGGCCGCTGCCGTTCCGGCTGGCCTTCGACGACGGTGAGACGATCGTCGCCGACCTGACGCTGGCCGCGTTCGGCAACACCAAGAGCTACGGCGGCGGAATGTTGATCTGCCCCGACGCCGACCACGCCGACGGCCAACTCGACATCACGATGGTGCACGCGACGTCGCGGACCCGGTTGGTTCGCTTGTTCCCCACCGTTTTCAAGGGCACTCACGTCGAACTGGACCGGGTCACCACCGCGCGCGCCAAACGGATCAGCGTCGACTCCCCCGGCATCAACGCCTACGCCGACGGCGAGTACGCGTGCCCGCTGCCGGTCGAGGTATCCGCGGTACCCGCCGCGCTGAAGATCCTTACCCCACGCCCCTACTCAGCCAGCTGACCTCGGCGGTGTCGCCTCCGTCGCGGTAGGGCTCCAGCGCCTCGTCCCACGCGGTGCCCAGCACCGAATCGAGCTCGGCGACCAGTACGTCGGCCCCCGAGGCCATCAACGCGCGCAGCCGCATCTCGCCGACCATCACATCGCCGTTGGCGCTCATCGCGCCGCTCCACAGTCCCAGCTGCGGTGTGTGGCACCAGCGGTGCCCGTCGACGCCCGCGCTCGGGTCCTCGGTCACCTCGAATCGGAGCACAGACCACGAGCGCAGCGCATTGGCCAGTTGCGCGCCGATACCGACCGGCCCTATCCAATTGGTGACCGCACGCAGCTGCCCCGGCATTGCGGGCTGCGGGGTCCACTTCAGGTTCGCCCTTGCCTGAAGGGTCGACGACAACGCCCACTCGACATGCGGGCATACCGCCGCGGGTGAGGCGTGGACATACACCGCACCCGTCGCCGCGTCGGCGAATTGGTTCGCTGCACGCATCTGCTGCTCCTTCGGTTCCACGAGGGACGTCTTCCCCAACGACCTGGTGAATCCGAATTACAGCTGTGTCGTGCGTGTCTATTGTGCCTTGTGAGGCACCTGTTGCGCTAGTCTGCCCCGAATTCTCTCAGGACTTCGTCAGACAGCGCCGGCCAGCATTGGTGGGTCCATTCCCCGAAGTTGCGGTCCGTCAGCACCACGAGCGCCAGATCGGCGTCCGGATCGACCCACAAAAACGTCCCTGACTGGCCGAAATGCCCGTAGGTGCGGCCCGAGTTGGACGATCCGGTCCAGTGTGGCGACTTGGCGTCCCTGATCTCGAAGCCCAGCCCCCAGTCGTTGGGCCGCTGCACCCCGAACCCCGGCAGCACCCCGGTCAGACCCGGAAACTGCACGTCGGTGGCGTCGGCGTGCATCTGCGGCGACACCATCCTGGGCCGCAGCAGGTCGCTTGCGAAGGCCGTCAGGTCCGCGACCGTCGACTTCGCGCCGAAACCCGTCGCTTCCGCGCCGCCCTCCAGCGCGGAAGCGGTCATCCCGAGCGGGTCGAACACCGCCTCGGCCAGGTACTGGCCGAATTCGATGGAAGAGGCTTGTTCGATCGTCTCGGCGAGCACCTGAAATCCGTAGTTGGAGTAGATCCGGCGCTGGCCCGGTTTGGCCATCAGCTCCGCCGACTGCATGGAGTAACCCGCCGCGTGCGCGAGCAGGTGCCGGACCGTGGACCCCGGCGGACCGGCCTCGGTGTCGAGTTCGACAACGCCCTCTTCGATCGCGATCTGTGCGGCACGGGCGGCGAGCGGCTTGGTGACGGACGCCAACGCGAATCGCTGCGACGTGTCGCCGTATTCCGCGACCACACCGGACGGGACGACGACGGCCGCGGCGGCAGATGTCACCGGCCAGTCGGCGATCGCATCGAGAGCAGACATCGAAGCGAGCTTATGACACGAGGTCGTGCTGGTAGGCGTACGCCGTCGCGGCCGAGCGCGACGAGAGCCCGAGCTTGGTGAAGATGTGGTTGAGGTGACTCGCAACGGTCTTCTCGCTGATACACAGTTCTGTCGCGATCGCCCGGTTGGACTTTCCCTGCGCGACGAGCGCCAACACCTCGGTCTCCCGCGCGGTCAGGCCCGCGGCCGGCGACGTAAACCTCCTCCTGGTCCCCACAAGCGATTCCAAAGTCGAATTGGCCGCGCGCCGCTCCATTTCGGCGCTCTCGGGGTCGCCAAGGGCGTCACAGGCGTCGGCGATCAACAGCCGGGTACGCGCCTGTTCACGTGGCACCCGCAGCTCGATCCAGTCGGCGACAGCACGCCGCAGGGCGACCAGTGCTCCCACCGCATCTCCGGAGGCAAGGAGTGCCGAACCGGTCGCGAGTTCGGCATGGGCACGCAACAGCGGTGACCCGAGTTGAGTTGCGATGGAAGATAACTCGTCGGCCGCGGCGCGGGCGCCCTCGATATCATCAGCGGCGACCAGGATCTCGGAGGCGGCACAGAGAATTCGCGCGCGGTCGATGGGCTGACCCGACTCCGCCAACCGTCGGCGCAGCTGCGCGGTAGCAACGTCAACGCGACCCTGCGCAAGCCGGAGAAGAGCCATGCCCGGCTGCGGTTGGCAACCGAACGAGTTGGCACGCTCGTAGGCTCGCTCGGCCATCGCGAATTCGCCGCGCAGCCTGTGCAATTCGGCCTCGATGTAGAGAGCTCCGCCGAGCGTCGGGGCGTTCATCGGCTCGCTCAGTCCGGCGCATGCAGCCTTGGCAACCGAGACGCCGTCGGACCACGCGCCGTGCAGCATCAGAAGGTCTGCGCGATGGAGCAGGCAGTGGCCGTTGTAGAGGACCAGGCCGTGTTGGGCGTCGCACCACCGCGTGAATGATTCGGTCCACTGTTCGCATCGGCGAATGTCGAACAATTCGTGAACGGCGTCGATGACCGTGCAGTAGGCGTCGCCAACAGCCATCGGCGGGATCTCGCGGGCCTCCACCGAGACCATCGCCTCGTCGAGCAGCGACAGGCCCTCCGCGGTTTCGCCCAGGTAGATCATGCACCGGCCCTCCCCGATGCGGGCGAGAGTGAGCAGCTCGGTGTCGCTGAACTTCTCGCCGATGTTGCCTGCCCGGACGAACGCGGCGCGAGCGGCCACGATGTCGCCGTCGACGCAGATGCGACACATACCCGCGGCGTGTTCGACGAATCCGCGTTCAACACAGTCGATGGTCGCGTCGTCAAGCAGCCGTCGGCACCGCTCGGCCCATCCGCTACTGCGGGCGAAGTCGCCGGTGAAGCCGAGTGCCTGGGCAAGCCGGACCCCGAAGCGTGTCGCCCGGACGACGTCGCCCACATCGAGGCACCGCTGATGGCCACGCCCCCAGACGTCGAAGCTTTCCTGTTCGTGTCCTGTCATGTAGGCCGCGGTGGCCAGGGCGTCGATCTCTTCGACGTCAAGTTCCCCTGCTTGGCGGGCGAGCCGACGGTATTCCTCGTCCCACGCGACCACGCCTCCAGTGTGGTCGCAATTGCCAGATGACGTGCGAGAAACCTCGCAGCACCTCCGGCTCAGGCGAAGAACGCCGCCGCGGCGCGAGGGTCGGCCCCGACGAACATCCACATCTCGTCGATGCGGTCGCCGGCGAACCGGTAAACGAACGCGTTGTCGGACTCCAGCGTCTTTCCGTTGCGGCCGAGGACGGCGTGTTCCCATTCCGCCGCCCAGCCGTCGATGCCAATGCAGAACTGCTGCTCGAGCTTTACGTCCCCGCTAGTGGCTTCGAAAACGGCTCCGATCGCACCGAGCAGTCCGTCTACTCCGGTGTGGTCGCCCGCTGTGGCGAACGGCGCCCGCAAGTGGAAGACGAATCCGTTGGTGAACAACGAACTCAGCGCTTCCTTGTCCTCACTGATGATCGCCTGGGTCATCTTGTTCACTGTCGTGACGTTTGCATGCTCGCTCATGTATCCGACGGTATGAAGCCAAGGCTCGGTCGCACATCGGAGAAACAGTGGAACTTTGCGTTGTGCCGAATCGGTAATTCTTTGCATTCGGCCTAGTCGGCGCTCCAGGACGAGACGATCGCTGCCACGTGCCGGGCGTCAGTGCCGCAGCAGCCGCCAAGCACCGTGACCGTCGATAGTCGGTCACGCAGCGCGACGTGCCGCGCGCCGAGGTCGACTGGATCACCCTCGTCGAGTTCGGTCGCGTCGTCGAGTTCGGCGTGGCTCCTCGTCGATGCGTTCGCGCGCAGACCGACGATCCTTCGCCGCCACGGCCCATCGGGGGCCAGCGAATCGGCGAAGTGAGCGGGATGCGCGCAGTTGACCATGAAATAGGCGGCACGGGCGCCAGTCGCCGCATCCACCTGTTCGATCGCCTCGCGCAGCGGCTGGCCAGTGGGCAGCCGGCCGTCGGTTTCGACCGTGAAGGAGATGGCCGCAGGAATGCCCGCCGCGGAGGCGGCATGCACGATGCCGATCGCCTCCTCGGCATTGGTCATGGTGATCGCGGTGACCTGGTCGGCGGTGGTGGAGGCGAACGTGCCGATCTGAATCGCGTGGTAGCGCTCTGCTTCCTCAGGCGTCATCGCGTTGCCCGGGTCGTAGCCGTCGCCGCGCGGGCCGACACATCCGCTCACCACCGCGGTGATCCCGTCGGCCGCCGCGGCTGCGCGCACCTCTTCGGCGAGGGACACCGCGGCACGGTTGAAGCCGTCGAGCTGTTTGGGCGCATAGCCGAGCCGAGTGGCCCAGTCGGGATTGGCGCGCCACGTTGGGGTTTCGATGATGAAGCCCGCGCCGTGCTCGCGCGCGATCGCCAGATAGCCGTCGTAGTAGCGACGCAGCCGGCTGCGGCCGTCCGGCTTCTCGAGCAACGGGAATGCCGCAAAGCACGGCAACTCGATGCCGTCGTGGAAGATCAGCTCGGTCTCCAGGCCTCCGTCCGTCACGAACAAACCGCTGCCGCTCAGCTGAGGAAGCGATTGCCGCCTGCTCGCTTCGACCGTCATCGCATCACTTCCGCGCGACGTAGTAGAAGTTGATCGGGTCCGACTCGATCTCATGGACCGCAACGTCGCCGAAGCCTGCGTCGGCCAGCATCGAGGTGGCCAGCTGACGCCCCCAGCAGGTGCCCAGCCCGGCTCCGTCGAGGCCGAGCGAAACGCTCATGCAGTGCATCGTCGAGACGGTGTACATGTACGCACGTAGCGGCACCCCGATGTTGTCCTCGAGCTGACTCGACGCCTTGATGTCGACCATCAGCAGGACACCACCCGGCCGCAACGCGCGATAGATGTTGTGCAACACCTGCGCCGGCTGGGCCTGGTCGTGGATCGCGTCGAAAACCGTTATGACGTCATAGGCTTCGGCGGCGTCGAGGTTGGCGACATCGGCCTGGCGGAAGGTTGCGTTGGTCAGCCCGAGAGACCGGGCCTCGGCGGCTCCGGCGGCCAGCCCCTCGTCCGAGAAGTCGATACCGGTGAACCGGCTGAGCGGGAACGCCTGTGCCATGACGTTGATGGCATGACCACTGCCGCAACCGATGTCGGCGACGTCGGCGCCCCCTCGGAGTCGGTCGGGCAGCCCGTCCGCCATCGGCAGGACGACGTCGACGAGCGCGGCGTCGAACACCTCGCCGCTCTGCTCAGCCATCACCTTGTGAAAATGCGGATACTCGCTGTAGGCCAGCCCGCCGCCGGAGTGGAAGCAGCCGATGATCTTCTGTTCGACCTCACCGATCATCGCGATGAACTGGGCGACGCGGGACAGGTTGTCGGGGCCCGCGGCGCGGGTCAACACCGCGGCGCGATGGCGCGGCAGCGAATACGTCTGGGAGGCAGGGTCGTAGTCGATGACGCGGCAGGTGACCACACCGCCCAGCCACTCCCGCACATAACGTTCGTTGAGCCCCGCGGCATCGGCGATCTGCGCGCTGGTGGCCGCCGGCAGCTCCGCCATGGTGTCGAACAGCTTGGTCTGATGCCCGATCGACAGCAAGATGGCCAAGCTGGCACTGTCGATCGCGCCCACCACACGCTCTGCGAATTCCTCGGTGGTGTCGGTGGCGTTTTCGTTCACAGTCGTCATGACTGACACGCTAGGCCGTCGGGGCCTTGTGCCGCATCGGGGAAACCATGCAAATTCCAAGAGTCACCGTGGTGTAAATGATGCAGAAGCATGCCAAAGCAAGTTGTTTGTGTGCGCCCACGCCACTGCGGCGGTGCGCGACGAGACGCCGATTTTGCCGTAGATGTTGGCCAGGTGCCTGCTCACGGTCTTCTCGCTGATGCAGATCTGCTCGGCGACTTGTTTGTTGGTGGCGCCGCCCGCGACGCGCCGGAGGATGTCGATCTCGCGTTTCGTCAGACCGCCGGGCGTCCTCTGCCCGCAGACCGGTGCCGGCTCGACACCGAGCTGGGCGTAGATGTTCTCCGCGGTGGCGGAGTCGGCGGCGGCCAGCTCGTCGTCACCGAGTGCCTTGTGGGCCACGGCCATCCAGTCATAGACCTGCGCGGTGTCGTAGCGCGATTGCTGTATCCGGTACTCGCGAAGCGCCGCCTCCAAGGCGTCGAGGGCCTCCCCGTACCGGCCCTGCTGCACCAGCAGTGCACCGCGCGCGTGCGCCGCCCACGCGCGAAAGCCGGGCGTACCGAACGCTTCGGCACCGGATTCCAGTTCACTGCAATGTCTTTCGGCTTCATCCAGGCTGTTCCGCGCGAGCGCCACCTCGACCGCGCCACGCAGCAGCCGCATGCGGCCCAGACGGTCTTCTCCTGCCAGCGCGACCCGAAGCTCGGTCCAAGCGGTATCGCTGTGACCGATCGCGCATCGCAACAGCGCCTCACCCGGTTGCGGCTCGACGCCCAGCGCGCGGGCGCGTGAGAACGCGGCGAACGCACCGTCGGCGTCACCGCGCAGCCGACGCACCTCCCCCAGTTGGTAATAACCCTCGCCGGCCGCCCAGCTGTTGACCTCTTCCAACTCGCGGCTCGCACGGACCAATCGATGCTCGAGCAGTCCGTAGTCGTCGGTCGCGGCGGACAGTTGCAGCCGATGGACGTCACATACCCCGCCGTAATTGGCCGACGCCGCGAAGTCGTTGCACCACCGTTCCATCGATTGTGTCCACGCTCTCATCCGTGGCAGATCGGCCAGCCGGTGACACTGGTTGAGCACGACGCAGTAGATGTCGGCAGCCCAGTCGATCGGCACCTGGTCGGCCAGCACCGGCAGCATCGCCTCGTCGATGAGCCCGTACGCCTCGGTCATGCGGGCCTCGCCGATCGCGGCGAGCGCCTCGGCCACGTGACAGAGCGCCGTGACCGCGGGGCTCTCCAGCCGGGCACGCATCTCGCGAAGCACCCGCCCCTGCTCCGCCAACGCTTGCGCGTCTCCGGTGAGCGCCGCAGCGACCGCGTCGAGGTAGGCAAGATAACCGTGGGTCGGCCCTTCCGTCGTGCCGTCGAGCAGACGACGCGCGCGGTTCATCCAGCCCTGCCCGATATTGAGGTCGCCGCGAGTCACCCACGCCAGCGCGAGGTCGACGGCCTTCATCGCCGCCGACGGCGGATCTGTCCGAGCGAGCTGTGCGAACACCCGTTCCGCCACCCGCAGCGATTCCTTGCCGCGGCCCAGCCGCCACGCCGCCGTGGACATCGCGTCGAGGTCGTCGGTCCCCAGTGGCGTGTCCTGGCCCGCCCGGGTGAACGCCTCGTAGGAGGCGTGCCAGTCTCGCCTGCCGTGGGCGGTGCGGGCCGCCAGCAGGAGTTCGCTGTGCGTCTCTACGTGCGTGACCATGTCAACTGCTTAAACGGTATATCCGGTCAAACCAGTTCAATGGACCGTTTCGCCAGGCCCATCCAGTAGCCGTCGATGACTTGTTTGGCCGATTGCCCCGGATCGCGCGACGCCCCGAGCGCGACGAACAGCGGCGAGAAGTGCTCGATGGTCGGATGCGCGTACGGCATGCCGGGCGCCCGGTGGCGGAAGTCGATGAGCGAGTCGACATCGCCCGCGGCGAAGCGTTCGCACGCCCAGGCGTCGAACTCGGTCGACCACTCCGGGGGGACGGCGCCGGGCGACGGGTCGTCGAGGAAGGGCAGACCGTGCGTGGTGAATCCGGACCCGATGATCAGGACGCCTTCATTGCGCAACGGACGCAACCGCTCGCCGAGATGCAGCAGACGCTGCGGGTCCAGGGTGGGCAGCGAGATCTGCAGCACCGGGATGGTGGCGTCCGGATACATGACGGTTAGCGGAACGTAGGCGCCGTGGTCGAGCCTGCGATCCGGATCGTGGGCGACGGGCTCGTCGTCGGGCATCAGCGCCTCGACCTGCGCGGCGAGGTCAGGCGCACCCGGCGCATCGTAGGTGGTCGCGTAGTAGTGCTCAGGGAATCCCCAGAAGTCGTACGTCAACGGGGTCTCGGTGGTCGTCGACCCGATGGTCAGCGGTGCGGCCTCCCAGTGCGCCGAGACGACGAGGATCGCACTCGGCGTCGGGAGACTCTGCGCCCACTTCGCCAGCTCCGAGACCCACAGCTCGTCGTCGACCAAGGGCGGTGCGCCGTGGGATATGTACAGGGCCGGAGGCGCCTGGCCGCCGGCATCGGGCCGAGAGATCACGCCCCTAGCCTCCCACCATTGGCATTAGGTTGTACGCATGACTCAGACGGTGCGCGGTGTGATTTCACGTAAGAAGGGCGAGCCGGTGGAGGTGGTGGATGTCGTCATCCCCGACCCGGGTCCGGGCGAGGTGGTGGTCGAGATCATCGCCTGCGGGGTCTGCCACACCGATCTGACGTATCGCGACGGCGGCATCAACGACGAGTTCCCGTTTCTGCTCGGCCATGAGGCCGCGGGCACGGTGGAGTCCGTCGGCGAGGGCGTGAGACATGTCGAGCCCGGTGATTTCGTCATCCTGAACTGGCGTGCGGTATGCGGTGAGTGCCGGGCCTGCAAACGCGGTCGGCCGTGGTACTGCTTCAACACGTTCAACGCCAAGCAGAAGATGACGCTTACCGACGGCACCGAGTTGACGCCGGCGCTGGGCATCGGAGCGTTCGTCGACAAGACGCTGGTGCATGAGCTGCAGTGCACGAAGGTCGATCCGGAGGCCGATCCCGCGGTGGCCGGGTTGCTGGGTTGCGGTGTGATGGCCGGGCTCGGCGCGGCGGTCAACACCGGGGCCGTCACCCGCGATGACACCGTCGCGGTGATCGGCTGCGGCGGTGTGGGCGATGCGGCCATTGCGGGCGCTCGGTTGGTGGGCGCCAAGCGGATCATCGCGGTCGACACCGATGACAAGAAACTGAACTGGGCGCGCGAGTTCGGCGCCACGCACACCATCAACGCCCGCGAGCTCGATCCGGTGCAGACCATCCAGGACCTCACGGATGGCAACGGCGCCGACGTGGTCATCGACGCGGTCGGCCGCCCGGAGACCTGGAAGCAGGCGTTCTACGCCCGCGATCTGGCGGGAACCGTTGTGCTGGTTGGCGTTCCGACGCCCGACATGACGCTGGAGATGCCGCTGATCGACTTCTTTTCCCACGGCGGCGCACTGAAATCGTCGTGGTACGGCGACTGCCTGCCCGAGCGCGACTTCCCCACCCTGATCAGCCTCTATCTGCAGGGCAGACTGCCGTTGGAGAAGTTCGTCTCCGAGCGCATCGGGCTGGGTGACATCGACGACGCCTTCCACAAGATGCACGCCGGTGAGGTGCTGCGCTCGGTAGTGGTGATGAAGTGAACGGCGGCCCGATCGCACGCGTCGTCACCCACGGGGTGTTCGAACTCGACGGTGGCAGTTGGGAAGTCGACAACAACATCTGGCTCGTCGGCGACGACTCCGAGGTCGTGGTGTTCGACGCCGCGCACGACGCAGGTCCCATCATCGACGCTGTAAGCGGACGCCATGTGGTGGCGGTGGTGTGCACGCACGGCCACAACGACCATGTGACGGTCGCGCCCCAACTCAGCGAGGCGCTGGACGCCCCCGTGCTGCTGCACCCGGCTGACGACGTGCTGTGGCGAATGACACATCCGGACAAGGACTTCCGCACGGTCAACGACGGCGACACGCTACGGGTCGCGGGCCACGAGTTGCGTGCGATACACACCCCGGGACATTCACCGGGATCGGTGTGCTGGCACGCACCCGAGCTCAACGCGGTGTTCTCCGGCGACACCCTGTTCGAGGGCGGGCCCGGCGCGACGGGCCGGTCCTACTCCGACTTCCCGACGATCCTCACGTCGATCTCCGAGAAGCTCGGCACGCTGCCCGGCGAGACCGTCGTCTACACCGGCCACGGCGATTCCACCACCATCGGCGACGAGATCGTGCACTACGACGAATGGGTCGCCCGCGGGCACTGACTCAGTCGACAGTCAGGCATCGCCCTCTGCTTTACCGCGCAAGCTCGGCGATGTCGTCGGCAACCGACCGTGGTTCACGGTGCGGCGACGCCTTAATGTGGGGCGGTGAGCGTAATCGCACGCAACAACGTCAACATCGTCGGCCGCGAAGATGGCCCCACGATCATGTTGGTACACGGCTTCGGTTGCGATCAGAACCTGTGGCGTCTCGTCGTGGACCGACTCAAGGCAGGCTTTCGCTTGGTGCTGATCGACCTCGTGGGATCGGGATCGTCGGACCCTGAGGCGTGGGATGCCGAGAAGTACTCGTCGCTGTCCGGTTACGCGGGTGACATCCTCGAGATTGTCGACGAACTTGATCTGGCCGACGTCGTGTTCGTCGGCCATTCGGTGTCGGCGATGATTGGCGTGCTGGCTGCGATCGCAAACCCGAGTCGGTTCGCCAGCCTCATCCTGCTGACACCTTCGCCGTGCTACATCGATGACGCCGAGTATCGCGGCGGCTTCTCAAAGGCCGATATCGCCGAACTGCTCGAGTCGTTGGAGCAGAACTATCTGGGCTGGTCGAAGGCGATGGCGCCGGTCATCATGGGCACTCCGGACCGGCCCGAGTTACAAGACGAATTGGCCGAGACCTTCTGTCGCGCTGACCCAGAACATGCGCGGGTGTTCGCCCGCGCCACGTTCCTGTCGGACAATCGCGCCGATCTGGCCCAGGTGCCGCTGCCCACCTTGGTGATCGAGTGCACCCAGGACGTCATCGCGCCGCGCGAGGTCGGGGCGTACGTGCACGCGCACATTCCTGACAGTCGGCTGGTAACCCTGGATGCCGTCGGACACTGCCCGCACGTGAGTGCCCCAGACGAAACCGCTGCAGCCATCGCGGCGTTCGCTCGACCGACGTGACCAGCGGCGTCGAGGACTTCTGGGAACACGCTCCGTGCGGCCACGTCATCGCCGACGCCGACGGGCGCATCATCCGCGTCAACGAAACCCTGGCCAAACAGCTGGGATACGAGCCCGAGGGGCTGTGTGGCAGGCCGTTTGCCGATCTCCTGACGGTGAGTGGACGCATTCTTTACGACACCCATTTCGGGCCCCTGCTGCAGATGGGCGGCGACCTCAACGGTGTGATCACCGATCTCGTGGCCGCCGACGGAGCCCGACTGCCGATGTTTCTTACCGCGAACGTCAAGAGTGGAGCTGACCAGAAGCCGGAACGACTGCAGATCACCGTGCTGGATGCCGCTGACCGCCGCGCGTACGAAAGCGAGCTCCTGCAGGCGCGTCAGCTGGCGGAGAAGGAGCAAGGACGAGTCCGGGCTTTCGCCGAGACGCTGCGGAACGCATTGCTGCCACCGGTCCTTTCGGCTCCGGCTGGCCTGGAGGCCGCCGACTTTTACTCCACGGCATCGGTCGATGATGTGGGCGGCGATTTCTACGACCTGTTCCCGCTGTCGCGGACAACCTGGGGCTTCTTCTTGGGCGATGTGGCGGGCAAAGGTGTCGACGCGGCGGTGGTGACAGCATTGACTCGGTACACGCTGCGCGCGGCAGCAGTGTATGACGAGGATCCGGTGCACGTGCTGGATAACCTCAACATCGTGTTGCGCCAAGAGCTCCAGGGCAAGGGCATTCGAATGTGCACCTTGATTTATGGGAGACTGACTAGGCGCGGCAACGGGTTTGAGGTCGAACTTGCCAGTGGGGGCCACCCCCCACCGCTGCTGTTATATGCCAACGGCAGCGCCTATTACGTCGACACCACCGGCGGCCAAGCCGCCGGCATCACCGCCGAGCCACGCTTTGTGGCCAACCGCTTCCATCTGGCACCCGGCGACACACTACTGCTGTACACCGACGGCCTGACTGAGGCCAGTACCGGGGTCGGCCGCAAGCGCTACGACGATGAGGGAGCGCTGCTGCGCTTCGCGAAGTCGCATTCTCCGGCGACCGCCTCGGGCATTGTCGACGCCGTTCATCGGCTGCTCGACAGGCTCGGCGCCGGTGTCCAGGACGACACCGCTGTGCTGGCGATCGGCGTCTCCCCCGAGCCCTGCGAGTGAGCTGAAGCCTGGCGACCGGCCCATCACAACGTGCGGTCGTGTGCCGGGGCATGCATCGTCGCGGCCGGTAACGTTTCGGCGGGTGCCCGACGGGGTACATACGCGTTAGCGTGTTCAGGACCGAGCCGCGTGATTATAACTGCGGCACGGTAAGGGGTGTGCTCGTGTCTGAGCCGAACACGGATTACGCGGAAGTCGCGGAAATGTTCCGCCTCCTCAAGCTGCTCGACGAAGGGTCGCCGGCGTTTCGGCGTCAGCGCGACCTAATCGTGCAATTCTGCCTCCCGCTCGCCGACCACATCGCCCGCCGATACCGTGGTCGCGGCGAGCCGCATGACGACCTCCTCCAGGTCGCCCGTCTTGGTTTGGTCAACGCCGTCAACCGCTTTGATGTCGACAACGGTTCGGATTTTCTGTCGTTCGCGGTGCCGACCATGATGGGCGAGGTCCGTCGGCATTTTCGTGACTACAGCTGGGCATTGAAAGTGCCGCGCGGAGTCAAAGAGCTTCAGCCGCGAATGATTAGAGTCCGCGCAGAGCTCTCCCAACGGCTTGGCCGTGCGCCAAACGTCTCCGAAGTCGCCGCGCATCTCGGCATCGACCGGGAGGTTGTCGTAGACGCGACGATCGGTGGCGGCAACTACTCCACCTTGTCAACAGATATGCCGGTAAAGTCCGGCGACGCTGACAGTGCATTCGGCGACACCTACGGTGACATCGACTCCAACCTGGGTAAGGTACTCGACGTCGAGACTGTTCGCCCGCTGATAGCCGCGTTGCCTGACCGGGAGCGCACTGTCGTCAGACTTAGGTTCTTCGAGGACATGACCCAGACCCAAATCGCGGACCAGATCGGCTGCTCGCAGATGCACGTCTCGAGGTTGCTCGCCAAGGCGCTTAATCACCTGCGCGATCACGCCTGTGAACCCGAGCTCATCGAAGCCGGCTAATGGCAGTGCGTGGCGAGTCGCAGCGTATTAGCAACCGCCCCAGGCTATCTGGATGGTGATCTCGTCGCGCGCTCAGCGGCGCGATGTCCCCGAACGACCGCGCCCTGGAGCCTTTAGCGGGTAAACGCCTACCTAGTACCAGTAGCGGCGGCCGCCGACGGGGCGTCCGATTCGGCCGAGCACTAGCAGCACGATACCTATGACGAGAAGTATCCAGCCGATCGTGGCAATGATGGCCGGCACCGGCAGCAGATAGCCGACAAGAATAAGAATGATGCCGAGAATGATCAACGCATACTCCTTGGCAGCCGCTAACAAACTTACCTGGTGGTGGTCAAAATGAGGTATGCCCAGAGTCCAACGGCGCCAAACAAAGTCCGGCCCGCCATCGTCCTTGATGGCGGGCCGTGAACAGTCGGATGGCTAGCTCTTGAATGCGTCTTTGATCTTCTCGCCGGCATCCTTCAGGCTCGACTTCGCCTGATCAACCTTGCCCTCGTTCTCGGTGTCCTTGTCGCCTGTGACCTTCCCGGTAGCCTCCTTAGCCTTACCACCCAGGTCGTCAATCTTGTTCTTAGCCTTATCGCCGGCGCTCATTGTGCGCTCCGTTCTTCGATACTCGGATTGCGGTTCGAAAATGAACCGCTCGTTGGGGATACCTCGCGGACCGGCAGGCGAAACCCGAATGGGTCGCCCGCGGCCACTAGCGCGGTATCTAATGCCGCTCTGCCCGAAGCGTTCTCCACGCTGTCCGCACGGTGAGGATCGCCAACAGCCCAATTGTCGCCGTAGCGGAGATCAGCGTCGACCAGGCCAGCACCCGGGCCAAAGGATACGGCGCCGCGATGGCCCAGTGCCCGACCGTATTCGCCGTTGCCGCCAACGGGAAGCTGAACACCCAGTTTGAAATCGTGAAAGGGCGGCGTAGGTAGTCGGGCAGGATGAACAACTGGATGAGCGCCATCATCGCAAGCACACCCGCCAGGCCGACGCCAAGGGTGGTGACCCGGTTGCCGTTGAGAGCGAACCATGCCGTGCCTGCGGTGGCCGGGGGCACCATCAACGTCGCCATGGTAGGAAAACGCGCGTCGCTAAGGCGTTGTTCGGTCATCAAGCGACCGACGATCAAGGTGCCGAACATCGCCCAGAAGAACATGCCGACCGCAAACAAGCCCTGTGCGAGAAGATGCCAGCCGTTCCCCTGCAGCGAGATACAGGAGATGAAGGGACCGGCAACGACCGGCAACGACAATCCCGGATGAATCGCATGGCGATCACGCGGAGTCGTAATCCAATGCGCCACAAGCGCCGCCGTGAGGATCGCCCACAGCGCAACCAGCCCAAGGTCGAGGGCGCGGAAGTCCGAGGTGTACGGGGCTGCTTGAGCCACCAACAACACCGGGATCACCGGAATGTAACCGAGGGCGAAGCCTTGCTCTGGGTGACGCAAGTCGGCAATGAACGCCCGCGGATGCCAGCGACCTTTCAGGACGTACATAGCTGTGATCGTGAGCCATGCGCCGAGGCACAGTACCGCTAGGCACAGCGCAGGCCACGCAGGTGCGCCGAATCCGACGGCAGTGCGCCACGACCCGCCCAGTCCGCCCAAACCGAGCGCAACCGGATACATGCGCAACCATCGGTCGCGCCGAGCGGTCCGGAACGTCGGCGTCGGACGCTGCGTCGACGCGACGATCCCCGGTGCTGCTGTGGTGTCGGAAGTCATTGACAACCGTGAGCGCCGGGCAAGGGGCGCAAATTCCTGCCGCACTGTCACCAACCGGGCCGTGCCGCTCCTGGTGTTGGCGGGGACAGCCTTGCGGCAGTCACCCGAGCGACCGGAGCGCATCGAGCGCCTCGGCTGAGTCGCTGCCGGGCTCGGCGCGGTATGTCAGCATGTGCTGGCCACCGGAGTGCGGGATGTTGAACCGGTTGGAGCGCAGGTAGAGATCGCCGACCACGGGGTGGCGCATGTGGATGACGGTGATCCGGTAGCCCACATCCGCCCGTGCCCACAGTTCGCGGAACCGTTCACTGAGGGCCGATAATTCATCGATCATCGCGCCTAGCCGCGGATCGTCCGGGTCGCTCACCGCTGCTTCGCGCAGCCCGCTCACCGCGACGTCGGTCGCTTCGTCCCAATCCACATAGAGCTCGCGGGCAGCCGGCTCCAACAGGCGCCAGCGCAGGAAGTTCTGGCCGGGAGCAAAACCGGGCGAGAGCGCACGGGCGATCGAATTCGCGGCCAGCACGTCGAGGCATCTGCCTGCCACGATCGCCGGCATCGCAAACTGCTCGATCAGCTCGCGGGTGTCGTCCGCGGGGACCTCGATGCCGGCGTGACCGCGACGTCGACCCGCCGGACCGGCGAGCTGGTGTAGATAGTCCGTCGCCTTGATGTCCAGCTGCAACGCCCGCGCCAGCGCGTCGAGAATCTGGGCGGACGGGTGCTTGTCGCGGCCCTGCTCGAGCCGCAGGTAGTACTCGGAGCTGATACCCGCCAGCGTCGCCAGTTCCTCGCGGCGCAAGCCGGCCACTCGCCGCCGAGAGCCTGCTTGTAGCCCGACATCTTCTGGTCGGACCTGCGCCCGCCGCGAACGCAGGTAATCACCGAGGGCGTTGCTGTCTGCCGCCACCCCTTGAGCCTAAGGCTGGTCCTCCCAATACCAGGGTCATTGCGGTGTCCCCTTTGTGGATTCATTGCCGACATCGTTGATGTTGTGCGGCTCGAAGACCTGAAAGGAGCGGGATAGTGCAAAGACAGGACGTCGAGTTTGCGGCCGAAGGTGGCGTGACCCTGCGGGGCTGGCTGTTCGTGCCCGACGGCTCTGGTCCACACCCGGCCATCACGATGGCCCACGGGTTCGCAGGCGTCAAAGAGCACGGGCTGGAGCGATTCGCCCGGGTGTTCGCAGCCGCGGGATTTGTCGTTCTGGTGCACGACCACCGCGGCTTCGGCACCAGCGGCGGATCGCCGCGCTACGACATCGATCCGTGGGTGCAGATCGCCGACTGGCGGCGGGCGATCTCCTACTTGGAAAGCCAACCCTTCGTCGACCCGAATCGGATCGGGTTGTGGGGCAGCAGCTATGCCGGCGGCCACGCGATCGTGCTGGGGGCCACCGACCGGAGGCTGCGTGCGGTCGTCGCCCAGGTACCCACCGTCAGCGGATATCAGCAGAGCCTGCGGCGTGTCGCCCCTGACCAGGTGTCCGCTCTGGAGGCCGCGTTCGCCGACGACGAGCGCCAACAGTTCGACGGCGCCCAGCCTGCCACCCAGGCCGTGGTCAGCGCCGACCCGTCGGTGCCAGCGGCCTACCGCGCACCCGACGCCATCGCGTTTTACAACCAGCCCGTTCCCGAGGGGGTCTGGGACAACGTCATGACGTTGCGCTCAACCCGCGCGGCTCGGATGTATGAGCCGGGGATCTTCGTGGCGCGAGTGTCCCCAACGCCCCTGCTGATGATCGTTGGCCTACACGACACCATCACCGTCACCGACCTGGCTCTGGCTGCCTACGAGAAGGCGCTGCAACCCAAGAAATTGGTCACCATCGACGGCGGTCACTTCGATCCCTACGTGGCCCGCTTCGACGAAGCCAGCGCCGCCGCGACCGCATGGTTCACCGAACACCTCGCCGTGGCCGAAAACCACTGAATTCGAAAGGAATACATCATGTCCAAGCTGCATTACGACGTTCTCGTGCACGACGGGCTGCGCCGTCACCGCGAGCAGCGCCTGCCCGACGGCAGCCCGATCATCTCCTCCCCGGTCTCCTCGACATTGATCTACGGCGAACACGACGCCGTGCTTGTGGACCCGCCATTCACCTACGAACAGGTCAACAGCGTCGGCGACTGGATCGAGCGCTCTGGCAAGCACTTGACTGCGGTCTACGCCACTCACGGCCACGGTGACCACTGGTTCGGCACCGACCTTCTGCTACAACGATTTCCCGATGCCCACGCCTATGCGACCGACGGCACGATCGCGATGATGCACAAGCAGGGCACCGAGGGTCGCGCGCAGATGTGGGATGTCGATTTCCCCGGCCTGATCCCTCCCAGCCCCGTCGTATACCGGCCGATTCCTGCCGACGGGATCGAGCTAGAAGGCCACCGGCTGCTGGCCGTGGAGGTCGGCCACACCGACACCGACGACACCACGGTGCTGCACGTGCCGTCCATCGGGCTGGTCGTCGCAGGCGACGTCGCCTACAACGGCGTGCATCAGTACCTGCTGGAAAGCGCACACGGCGGAATCGAAGCGTGGCTCGCCGCGCTGGACAAGGTGGCCGCGCTGCGGCCCCGCGCCGTCGTGGCAGGCCACAAGAACAAAGACCTCCCAGACGACCCAGCCATCATCGCCCAGACACGCGAATATCTGCTGAACGCTCGCCGACTGCTCGCCGAAACGCTCACCCCCCGCGAGTATTTCGACCAGATGATCACTCTGTATCCGGATCGCCTCAACGTCGGCCCAGTCTGGTACACGGCCGTGGCTCTGCTGCCGGAACCTCCGAGCGATTCCTCGGTCCGTGACGAGGTGACGCACTGGTTCTTCGACGATTACCTGACCACCTGGATCGGCGTCGGAGCCGGAACGATCAAGCGTGGGCCCGAGTTCATCCTCGACTACTGGTCCGCGCCCCTGCACTGGAGCGACCACCAGATCAATCGGTGGTATCTGGATGCGCCGAGTGTGGTGTCGGTGCTGGAACAGCTCCAAAATCGTTTGCGCGCAGCGGGATACGTGCACACTGCGGTCCCTGACTGGCGGGTTCGGGCCTATCACATCGACGGTGCGGCGATAGAGGTGATCTGGTCACGCCAGCGCGCCGATGGAACCGAGATCGAAAAATTGGCCGCGCATTTCGAGGTGGCGCGCGGGCCACAAGGATGGCGCATCGTCAGCATCCAGGCTGTACCGGCCACCAGCGACTCACTCAAAGTCGTATGGCCGCAATCATTTTGAGCAACAATTACTGTCGCAAAAGGAGACAACAATGATCATCGACACGGCCGACCTCGATCCAACCGCGAGCTACAAACTTCTCATCGGCAGCGTACTGCCCCGCGCGATCGCGTGGGTCAGTACCAGCTCAACGACGGGAGTCGGCAATATCGCACCGGTATCGTTCTTCACTGTTGTCGGCAGGTTTCCACCGGTCCTGTCGATCACCTTGCAGCCGCGCTCGGACGGAGTGACGCTCAAGGACACCTTCGTCAACATCCGCGACACCAACGAATTCGTCGTCAACATCGCTTCGATCGGGCAGGCGGACGCCGTTCACCGCTCAGCGTACGAATTCGGCAGCGATGTCGACGAGTTCGCGGCTCTCGGGCTGGAAAAGGCTCCTTCTGAGACCATTTCGGTACCGCGCATCGCAGGCGCTCCGATCTCGTTCGAGTGTGTCGTGGACCGGATCATCCCGATGCCGCCGTTGCCCGACCACGTCGTGTGGGGACGTGTCAACCGCATTCACGTGCGCGACGACCTCTACCTGTCCCGCGGACGCATCGACGTCGGCGCATTGGGCGTGTTCGGACGCCTTGCCGCGGAGTACACCATGGTCGACAACATCTTCACCACCCCGCTCCCCGAAGAGCTCGTGGAGGAACTGGGCGCCCAGCGTGCCGGCCGGCTAGACGGGCGCGCCACCAACTACTCACCTATCGATACGGCCGAGTGGTCACCGTCGGGCTCCACGAAGGCGGCGGCCAAATGACTGACTCACTCCAAGAGTTCCGTGTCACCAGCACTCCGGCCAACACCGCCGGCGCCCCCACCTTGTTATTGATCCACGGCTTCCTCGACGACGCGTCGGTGTGGCAAGGCTTGGTCGATTCGCTGGCGGGTGAAGTCGCCACCGTGCGCTACGACTTGTGCGGGTTCGGCACGCGCAGCGGATCGGTCGCTGATGCGCGCCTCGTCACCCTGGAGTCGTTGGCCGCCGAGGCAGGCGATATCGCCCAGGGAATCGACGGACCGGTGATCGCGGTCGGCCAGAGCCTCGGCACACAGGTCGCCGAGCTGGTCGCCGCACAGCATCCCGACCACGTTCGCGGACTGGTTCTTCTCACCCCCGTTCCGCTGGGCGGCACACGGCTGCCCGACGAGGTGGTCGCGCCCTTTCGCGCCCTAGGCGGTGACCGCCCCGCACAGCGCAGTGTGCGCGCCGAACTGTCGCCGCAGCTCAGCGACGAACAGCTCGACCGGCTGACCGACATCGGCGCCCCCGTCACCGCCGACGTCACCGCCCACTACGTCGACGTGTGGAACGACGGGCTGAGCGACGCACCCACGACGAGCGCATTCGGCGGCCCGGTAATGATCATCCGCGGCGGCGCCGACGGCTTCGTGACCGAGCAGCTCGTCAATGCCGTCAGCCAACGCTTCGTCCAACCCGAACTCAAAGTCGTCGACAAGGGCGGCCACTGGGTGCACGTCGAGCATCCCGGGACAGTCGGGACGATGATTCTCGACTTCGTCGATTCAGTCGCGGAGGCGACACCGTGATGCCAGCGTTGCGCTACAAAACCTTTGTCACGAAACAGATCCCGCAATCGGGCCGCGGGCCGCTACCCGATGGCAGTACACGGATGTGGTCGCCGATCGTTTCGACACTGATCATCGGACGACGCGACGCAGTGCTGATCGATCCACCGCTCACCACAACTCAAGCGGCCGAAGTCGGCGACTGGATCGCGGCATCGGGACGGCAACTGCGGCAGATCTACATCACCCACGGCCACGGGGACCACTGGTTCGGGGCAATTCCGCTGCTGCAGAGGTTCCCACGCGTCACCGTGCGGGCGACCGAAGGGACCGCCAAACTGATGGCGGCGCAGAACGATCCGGCTTTCCGCGCCGACTTCTGGGATCGCGTGTTCCCCGGACAGCTACCCGCCGGAGAACTGGACGTGTCCATCGTCGACGAGCATGGTTTCGAGTCGGACGGTGTCATGCTCGTTCCAGTCGAGGTCGGTCACACCGACACCGAGGCGACGACGATGTTGCACGTTCCCGACATGAACCTGCTCGTGGCAGGTGACGTCGTCTACAACGGCGTGCACCTGTACCTGACCGAATCCGGTGGTACCGACGGGATCGACGAGTGGCTCGCCGCCCTTGACACCGCCGAAGCATTGCGCGCCGCCAGGGTCGTCGCCGGTCACAAAGATCCACGCGCCTTCGACAATCCATCGCAGATTCAGGCAACGCGGCGCTACCTCCGCGACGCGCGCCGGCTACTCGAGTCGTCGGAATCCGCGCAGGAGTTCTACCTGGAAATGCTGCGGCTACACCCTGACCGGCTCAACGCGGGCGCATTATGGGGCGCTGCAATCACGTTGTTTCCCAGCGCATGACCTATCAGCTATCGAGAATGCGGCTCTTCTCAGCCTCGAATTCGGCCTCGGTCAGCGCTCCCGAGTCCCGCAGCGCGGCAAGTTGGCGAAGCTGCTCGAGGCGGATTCCCTGATCGCTCGGCGTGTAGCTCGGCGCTGCTGCGGCGCCCGCACTCCACGTCGGTTCGTTGAAGCTCATCATCTCTTCCGGCGCCAGCGGTCTCGTCGCCTTGGCGGAGCGGGCGGACCAGATCAGCGCGGCGGTGAGCTCCACGACGCCAAGGGCGAGCAGCCCGCCGAACACCCACATCAGCCAGCCGTAGGAACTGCCGTGGCCAAACGCGAGCCGGGGATTGATGTAGCCGTTGACATTTCCTTCGGTAACGATGTCATAGGTGCCCGCCTGGGGGACCTGCACCACCCACACCCGCACGTGTGTGTCGCTGTTCACTGTGGTTGTGCCGCCGACACTTTCGGTCACTTGGGGTTTCGGAACACCCGCGGGCGGAGTGATCGAGAACTGCAGATCGGGAATCGGAAATCCACTCGACGGGCTGCCCGTGACCATCGTGTGAAAGCTGACGGTCGCCTCGCCCGCGGGCAGGTGCAAACTGGCCGTGCCCGGGATAGGCACTTCCCCGTAGGCGTCGAATTCGTCGAAGACGAACGCATTCAGGATCAGCGTGGCCACGAGCCCGACGCCTGCGGTCACCAATGTGAGGATGGCAACGAGGATCGCGATGCGTGGCCCGGACCGTCTGCGCATGGGCGAAGTCTGTCACGCGTCGGTTTGTGCCGCGGCGCCAATCAGCCAGGTGATCAGTCCGATCCGAAGGCCCTCGCCGAACCGCTCCCCCGGATCGGGCATGGCCAACTGTCCCATCGCCGCCCGAACCGGTTCGGTCGGCACCGAGAACGGATACATGCCCGCAGCCAGGGTGAGCGCGGCCTCTGCGAAGAACTCGGTGAACTCGCGTGGCAACCAGGGCAGTTGGCCGGCGACGAGTTTCGCCAACTCGGTGATGCGTCCTAGCGCACGCGCCTTGAAGTCGCGCGCAAAGTCGAACGAGATGTTGCGTTCCAGCACCCCGGCCATCGACGAAACCAGCTCGCAGAGCAGTTGCCGCTCCACGAGCGAGTCAGCGACGGCTGCGGCCACCCGAATCTCGTTGGCGTAGTCGACTTTCCTGGCCCGAGGCCTGCCGAGCCGGGCCTCCAGATCGGCGAGCCAGGCCCCGAATTCCTCGTCGAGTATCTCGAGAAAGATCGCTTCGCGGCTGTCGAAGTAGCGCAGTACGTTGGATTTGGCCAGCCCGATGCGGCCCGACAGTTCCCGCAGGCTGATGTCGGCCACGTTCTTCTCGGCCAGCATTTCGCGTGCGCCGGTCAAGATCGCCGTGCGGCGAGCCGCCATCTGTTCGGGCCGGCGGGCGCGCTGAAAACTCACAGCTAGAAGTTATCAGACCAATGGGCTCTTGTTATCAGACCACTGGTTCGTTATTGTTCCGTCATCCCACCGATACAAGGAGATGGCCATGGCACGCAACGAGCTCGCAGTCACCGTTCCCGACCTGTCCGGCAAGCTGGCCGTCGTCACCGGCTCGAACTCCGGCCTCGGCCTGGGGTTGGCCACCCGGCTGTCGGCGGCCGGCGCCGACGTGATCATGGCCATCCGCAACCACGCCAAGGGCGAGTCCGCGATCGAGCGGATCCGCGCAACGGTGCCGAAGGCGAAGCTGACGATCAAGAGCCTGGACCTGTCGTCGCTCGCGAGCGTCAACGCGCTCGGTGGAGAACTCAACGCCGAGGGCCGGCCGATCGACATCCTGATCAACAACGCCGGCATCATGCAGCCGCCCAATCGGGAGACGACGGTCGACGGTTTCGAGCTGCAGTTCGGCGGTAATCATCTGGGTCATTTCGCCCTCACCGGCCACCTGTTGCCGCTGCTCCGCGCCGCGACCAACCCGCGGGTGACGTCGCTGAGCAGCCTGGCGGCGCGCATGGGCGGCATCAACTTCGCCGATCTGCAGTGGGAGCAGCGATACAGGGCGACCCGGGCGTATGCGCAATCGAAGTCGGCCAACCTGATGTTCGCCATCGAACTGGACCGCCGCAGCACGCGGGAAGGCTGGGGCATCGCGTCCAACGCGGCCCACCCGGGCTTCACGAAGACGAACCTGCAGTCGAGCGGGCCATCGCACGGTAAGGACAGCCCCACTTTGTTGGCGCGGTTCTACGGTGCGAGCCGCCAGCTCGCGTCGTTCATGTGGCAGGAGGTCGACGAGGGGATCCAGCCCGCGCTATACGGCGCGGTGTCGCCCGGCGCACAGGGTGGCACGTTCTACGGTCCGCGTGGGTTTCTGGAGGCAGCAGGCGGCGGCGTCAAGCACGCCAGAATTCCGGGGCACTGCCGGAGTGAGGCTGACTGCCGGCGGCTCTGGGAGGTCTCCGAGCAACTGACCGGGGTGAGCTACCCGACGAGCTGAACTTCGACAGCGCCGCGGCCCTCCTGGGGCTACCGTCGTAGTGTGCCGGAATCCAGCATCGTCGTGCGGCCAGAGCCGCCGGAGAGCGGATCGTATACCGCTAGCTCGCGGCTGCAGGCGGCCGGATTGCCGGGGGCGATAAAGCTTTTCGAAGAAGCCGCGAACACCGTCCCCCTTCCGAAGCCCCCGCAACCGATCGTCATCGCCGACTACGGAGCGTCCACCGGACACAACTCCCTGCTGCCGATCGGCGCCGCAATAGCAGTGCTACGCAAACGGACCCGGCCCGAGCACTCGGTTCTGGTGGCCCACACCGACGTGGCAGAGAACGACTTCACCGTCTTGTTCCGCACGCTCGATGACGACCCCGACTCCTATCTGAAGAAGGATGAAGCGAGCTTCGCCTCGGCGATCGGCCGGTCGTTCTACACCCAGATCCTGCCGTCCAACAGCGTGAACCTCGGCTGGACGTCGTGGGCGATCCAGTGGCTCGGCCGGGTTCCGACACCGGTGCCAGACCACCTACAGGTGGCCTACAGCGCCGACGAGAACGTGAGGGCGGCCTACGCCAGACAGGCCGCGTTCGACTGGCATGAGTTCGTCGCGTTCCGCGGCCGCGAACTGTGTCCAGGCGGCCGACTGGTGGTGTTGACGACGGCGGTCGGTGACGACGGCGAGTTCGGCCACCGGCCGCTGTTCCGTGGCATGCTCGCCGAGCTCACCGACCTGGTTGCGCAGGGCCTGATCACCGAGGACGAGGTGCACCGTATGTGCATCCCCATGGTCTCCCGTCGTGCCGCGGACTTCCTGTCGCCGTTTGCGCCGAAAGGCCGATTCGAGCGGCTCGAGATCGAGCACCTCGAAGTGTTTGACGCCGAGGACCGGTTCTGGTCCCAGTACCGAGTTGACCACGACGCCAAGGCTTTCGGCGCGCAGTGGGCGGCATTCGCCAGGGCGTCGGTGTTCGCGACGATGGCGGCTGCGCTCGAGGGCGGCCGCGCCGACCCGCGGGCGCCGGAGTTCGTCGATCGGTTGGAGGCCGGTGTTGCCGCACGGATGGCCGCCGAACCGGAGGAGATGCAGATTCCGTTGGCGCAGTTGGTGCTGTGGAACCGGCCGAAGGCGCGCTAGTTTTTTTCGCTCCTCACGTGCGCGGAAACTACCCGGCCAACTGGCCGCGAAAGGTGTTTCGGTAGCTCTGCGGTGCGACCCCGGTGAGCCGCCGGAATTGCTCACGGAAGTTGGCCGGTGAGCTGAATCCGACATCGCGGCCGATCTTTTCGACACCGTGCGCCGTACCCTCCAGCAGCTGCTGAGCATGTCGGACGCGCACTCCCGTCACCCATTGCATCGGCGTCTGACCCGTCTCGGCCTGGAATCGCCGGTTCAGTGTGCGGACGCTCATGACGGCCCGCTTGGCGATGTCGCCAAGGGTCAGATCGCGATGCGCTTCCTGCTCGATCCATGCCAGCACATCGTCGAGTTCGGTGCGTTCGGCAATGTGCTTGGCGGGGGCGGTGTTTCGCAGAATGAATTGCGCCTGTCCCCCGCTTCGGTGCAGCGGTGCCACTGCGAGTCGAGCTGCGTAGGCGGCGACGGTGGCGCCGTAGTCTCGGGCGACCATGTGAAGGCATAGATCCAAGCCGGCCGACGCGCCGGCCGAGGTCAGCACCTGGCCTTCGTCGACATAGAGCACATCGGCATCGAGATCCACGGTGGGGAACGTCGCTCGGAACAAATCGGCGGCGAGCCAATGTGTGGTTGCCCGCTTCCCATCGAGGAGCCCAGCCTCGGCGAGAGTGAACGCGCCCGAGCAGATCGACGCGATCCGGGTGCCCGCGGCGTACGCGGACCTGAGCGTGTGGAGCACGTCCTCGGATGTGCCGACAGTAACGTCGTTGCGACCGGGAACGACCATCGTGTCTGCCCCCGCCGCCGCCTCGATGCCAAGGTCGGTGCCGATGCGCATGGGCCCGGCGCTGACGATGGGTTCGGTACCGCACACCATTACCCGGTATCCCGGTTCACCGGACGACAGCACCACCCGCCCGAACGTCTCGACGGGGGTGCTCAGGTCGAATGCGATCGTGTCCGGCAGCGCGAGGACCGCGATGGTGTGCACGGCCCGACGCTAGCAGCCGGCAATATCGTGGCGTCTGGTGTCGATCTGGCCACTACCCGAACAGCGCAGCGGGGATCACGACGTCGATGAGGTGCGGTCCGGGCTCGGCGATTGCGGCGCTGAAATGGGTCGCGAGCTCCTCTGCGGTGGTGGCGCGCTTGGCAGGCACGCCGAACCCTTCGGCGATCGCGACGAAGTCGAGGCTTGGATTGGACAGATCGAGCAGGGACTGCGCCTTGGGACCGCCGGCTGAGGCACCGACCCGCTTCAGCTCGAGTTGCAGGATCGCGTAGGCACGGTTGTCGAGGAGGACGACGGTGATCTCGAGGTGTTCGCGTGCCATGGTCCACAGGGCGGAAATGGTGTACAGCGCGCTGCCATCGGATTGCAGCGCAATCACCGGTCGGTGCGGCGCGGCGATGGCGGCGCCGACCGCCACCGGCAGCCCCTGGCCGATCGCCCCGCCGGTCAGCGTGAGCACGTCGTGCGGTGGCGACGCGGCGGTGGCATCGGGCAACAACAGTCCGCTGGTATTGGCTTCGTCGGAGATGATCGCGTTCTCGGGCAGCAGCGCCCCGATGACCGAGACCCAGTTGTCGGATCTCAGCGGTCCGGTTGGTAGTTCGGGCGGGCTGAGCGGCGGCTCGGGAAGCTCCGCGGCGCCGAGGCGGTCTGCGATCTCCTCGAGCTGCCCTGCTGGCAAAGCGTGAGCCTCTGCACCCGTCGGAACCAGATCACTCGGCAGATCGGGATATGCGAAGAACGCCACCGGCGACCGCGCGCCGACCAAGATCAAATGCCTTGCACCTCTGAGCTGTTCCTGCGCCATTTCGGCGAAGTAACCGAGACGTGGGACGTTTGGCACGCCCTGCCCCCGCGCCAGCCGGGCGGGAAACGTCTCCACAAGTGCTCGTGCGCCGGTGGCAGCCGAAATCCTCGCAGCCGCACGCAGCCCGGCTGCAGAGGTGGCGGAGCCGCCGAGCAGCAGGACCGCTTTGTCGCCATGCGATTTCAGTAACGCAACGGAGTCGGTGACGTCGACGTATCCCGGACGCGGCACGTCGGGCTCGTCCTGACTGGGTGAGCCAGATTTCGCAGCCATGCGGTACAGATGCCCTTCGACCGTCCTGGTCGATACTGTCAATTTCTCGGCAATCTCGCGGTTGGTGTACCCCTGTGAGACGAGCCTGGAGATCTCCAGCTCGCGGGTAGTCAGCGGCAAGGGTGCAGCCACCGCCTCGGATTCCGCCTCGCTCCACGACAGATCCGCGGGGAGGACGAGCGTCGCGATGCGTCCGGGTCCCAGTGTCGTGGCGGCGAGTGCCGCGTCGACCGCGGCGCCGAGCTCTGCCGCCGAGGCCGGTCGGTGCACCGTGCCGTGCACCCACTTCCCCAGCGCATCGATATCGGATTCCAGTGGTGCATCGAACTTTTGGTGGTACGTAGCGTGGTCGCCCACGACGTTGACGACGGGACTGTGCGCCCGGCGGGCGTTGTGCAGGTTCGCCAAGCCGTTCGCCATGCCGGGTCCCAGATGCAGCAGCGTCGCCGCAGGCTTACCGGCAATCCGGGCGTAGCCGTCGGCGGCGCCGGTCGCCACGCCTTCGAACAGACACAGCACGGCCCGCATCTGGGGTGCTGCGTCCAACGCGGCGACGAAATGCATCTCCGATGTGCCGGGGTTGGCGAAACACACCTCGACTCCCCCGGCAATCAGGCGGTCAATCACAACATGTGCGCCAGTAGTCACCCATCCATAGTGGCCTACGCGTTGGCAACATGTCGGCGAGATATGGCCAATTGACCACTGGTCCTTCACCGTCCGGTGCACCGACCATGTCAACGTGCACGCACAGATTGTGTTGTTCGACGGGTGCGACCCTCTCGACGTCATCGCACCGTTCGAAGTGCTCGCCGCGGGCAGCGAGGCTGTCGGCGGTGCGCTGGAGGTCGAACTCGTTTCCGCCGAAGGGCCGAGGCCGGTCGTCAGCGGGACCCGGGGCATGGTGTTGAACGCGACGGCACAACTCGACCCGGAGAAGCCCGGCTACGTGATCGTGCCGGGCGCGAGTGGTCCTGTCGACGGCGATCCCGACGAGGTCGACACGATCCCTGTCCTGCTCGCCCGGTTCGGCGAGACAGCAGCGCTCCCGTTGATGCGCCAGGCGATGGCCAACCCTGATGTCACGGTGGCGACCGTCTGCGGCGGGTCACTCGCCCTGGCGATGGCGGGGCTGCTCGAGGGCCGGCATGCGGTCACCCACCACCTCGGCATGGACGTGCTGGAGGCCACCGGCGTCAACGTCGTTCACGCGCGGGTGGTCGACGACGGTGATCTCGTCACGGCAGGCGGGGTGACGTCCGGCCTGGATCTCGCGCTACATCTGCTAACGCGAAGCTATGGCCCGCGGGTTTCGCTCGCGGTCGAGTCGTTGTTTGCGTACGAGCGCAGGGGGACCGTATGGACGTGACCGGAGTGTGGGACGTGACGATCAAAACGCCCATCGGTTCGCTGGCCGTCGTCTACTCGTTCACGGACGACGACGGCATCGCGGGGACCGCCACGGGTAAGGGCGAGACGGTACCGTTGCACGACATAGTTGTTGACCGACAACGGGTTACGTGGCGCCAGTCGGTGACCAAGCCGATGCGACTTAACCTTGACTTCGACGTCGTGGTCGACGGCGACCACCTCACCGGGCATTCGAAAGCCGGGCGACTGCCGCGCTCGGCGGTGACCGGTGTGCGCAGGCGACACTGACTGCAGCGCTCAGATCAGTTTCTTTGCCACCAAGTTCCAGTAGTGGCGCCCCAGTGGCGTCAGCTCGCAGTGTTTCCACCCCATGGCGGCATGCCACATGTGCGGAGCGCCGACCGGCCGCGCGAGATTGACCTTGACGTATGCCTGCAAGGTGTCGAAGACAGCATTCTTGGCTGGGTCGGGTGGCGGGACGGCGGGATCGTTCAGCTGATCCGTGGACCTCTCCCGTTCATAAGCGGGGTCAAGCTGGATCTGGTAATAGGGTGTGGGGAAATGAGTTTTGATCTTCCGCAGATCCGCTATCTCGATGGGGGGCAGCGTCTTCCGCAGCGAGACGAACCTCTTGACGTTGGTCTTGAAGAACGGCCGCTGCACCCAGGGGCCCAAGGACTGATCGATGTGCGCGTAAATGCTGCCGGGCGTGACGTCGCCGACCAGGTTCGCAGCAGCGCCGTTCAGCGCATCGATCAGCAGCCCGGTGAAGAGACCTGATCCGTTTTCCTCCATTGCATATTGCTCTGCAGTCGAGGCGGTCAGGATCGTGACGCCTTCTGGAATTTCGGCAACTGCCTGCTGGGTCGCCCTCTCGGCTGCGGCGCCACTGTGGCAACTGTCAAGAATGATGATCCTGTTGTTCGCTCGCGAATTGTGCGCGAAGGTCATCACCTCAGAAAGGGCGAGTCCGTCGTCGCCGCTCTCACTGTCACTGGCACACAGGAATCCCCCGGTGTCCTCGACATACCCGTGACCGGCGAAATAGAACAGTGCGATCTCTTCATCCCACTCGAAGAGTCTCCGAACCTCTTCCTTGAGGATGCGCCTGGTGATCGCGTCTTCCTTACTGGTCGCGGTCAGCACGTTGGGCGTTATGAAGTTCGTGCCATGATTCGCATGTTCCTCGAGCACGCCTGCGACTGCGAGCGCATCGTTCACACACCCGTGGAGGCTCCCGATCTTTTCGTAGTAGTCGACACCGGCTATGAGTGCTTTCCGCATAGCTTCCCCCCAGAAGATTGCTTCGGTAATCGCAATCTATCGCCAGTTCGGGACTTGCACTGCCAATTCTTCTCGTTCGGTGAGAGCCGAATATGTTGTGCAGCAACCACCACACGATTCAGGGGCGGCGTGCGACAATTCCGGCGTGCGAACCCTTCGCATCTTCATTTCGTCCACATTCACCGACCTGCTCGACTACCGGCAGGCGGCGAGTGAAGCGATCAGGGGACTCGATCACCAATCCGACGACATGATCGATTGGTCGGCTGACGACCGCAACGCGACGAATTACTCGATCGATCGTGTCAGACAGTCGGACGCGCTGATTCTGTTGGTCGCTCATCGCTACGGCGAGGTCCCAGAGGGTGAGCAATACAGCGTTACCGAACTTGAATACCGTGCGGCCCGCGCTGCGAATGTTCCCGTGTTCGCGTTCTTTGTGGATCCAAAGGTGCCATGGCCCCCGGAACACATGGACTGGGACTCCCGAGAGCGACTGCAGGAGTTCAAGCAGCTGGTCCAACGCGAAGTGACCCGAAAGCAGTTCCGCAGCGCTCCCGAACTCGCGCTCGGAGTAACGCAGGCCCTCGCGCACCTCCTCTCGCGCCCTGTGCCGTCTACGGCACCCCGACGGTTTGCCGGAGATCCATCCACCGTGCGGACTGTCTCGACGGCATCGCGACTGCTAAGCGAACCCGACGTTCTTGTTCCCATCGGGACAGCCGAAGACGACCTGCCGCTCCTCCTCGAAGTCTCACGCAGCCGAGACCTTTCCTATCCGTTGGACCTCGTCGCCGGAGCTGTAAGCTCTCCTAACCGCCCGCCACCGGATGAGCTGCTCGAAACCTTCCGCCAGTCACTGGCCGAGTACGCGACCGCGTCTTGGGCGGAACAAGGTCTGGCGGCGGTCAATCTTCGCTCAGGAGACCAACGGCGAATGTATGTCACGCCGTTCCCGCTAGTCGCACCGTTTCGGTCGATCCTGGCGAAGTGCCTCAACGTTGGTGTCGGCCAAGCAGTCCGAGGCCTCAACTACGACCACGGGTACGGCAAGACGATGGGGACAATTCCTCAATCTAGGCTCGACACTCACCAATACGAACTGCAGTCAACGGGTGGCCGAAATCGTTTCCTTGCTGTTGATCCCGACGACGGCACCACCTATTCGGTGGGGTTCAGGCACGCCGAGTTGGTCGAGTGGCGGCCCTTCTTGTGCGAGAGCGTGGCTCCTCTGCTGCCGGGCACCACCCTGGACGTGGATGGGCAGAAATACGATCTGGACGACGCTGCAACTGCACTTACGCAGAGTCGTAGCGCCACCAACGAACGGATGGAGGACGGACGACTACGCGCGCTTGCGGTGTTGACGGTCAGACGCCAGGAGTTGATGGCACTGCTGTGCGACGTTGCCGACCAGCTCGGCATGGGGCATGCCCACGGTGTCGTCCACGGAGACGTCAAGCCGGACAACGTGCTAGTTCTGAAAACGGGAATCCAGCTGATCGACGCGTTCGGAGTGAAGTTCGGTGAGCAGCTGCCCGGCTGGACTCCGAGCTGGTCGGCGCCCGAGCAAGTGCGAGGCGAACCTGTCACCGGCGCAGCCGACGTGTATCCGCTTGCGCTCATGGCTGCGCGAATCTTGGGCGGCGAAGTCGTCGGTGAAGTGCGCAAATACCGGACTCCTGCGGCACTACAAATGCCGGAGGTCGACCTGTTTCACAACCCATCGTTGTACATCGACAGAGACAAGAGGTTGGTCAGTTCCGATGGCATCCGCGCATGGCGTGATCTTGTAGAGCGTTCGCTAAGTTTCGATCCTGAGCGACGGCCGGCAAGCGCCTCTGATTTCGCAGACGAAATGCGAGCTCTTTTCGACGCATATCCCATAGCGGACACTGTGACCCTCAGCCCGACGGGTGACCTCGTTGCCTCGCGTCTGGTCGACGGGAGCGAAGCGGTCGCGCATCTGGTTTCAGTCGATCAACCTTCACCGTCCGGACAACCTTCGTACGGACCACCTGCATCGTATGGACAACCTGCATCGTATGGAGGTTTCGTCCCGCCGTTCTCACCCACAGGGACCGATTATCCGACGTACACCGGTTAACGCGGTTGCCACGCTGATCTCGCTAGGTCAGGGTCGCATTTCGTACGCGCCGTCGTAGGCCTTGACGCGCTCCCAGACCCTGGTGAAGCGTTCGGCATCGATCACCGGTTTGCGGATCGCACCCACCGCCCAATCCTGTTGGGCCGGCGTCGAACTCGGCTTGCCGTGCAGCGCAACGGCATACGTGCTGAAGTCGCGGATTTGGAAGTCGAAGATCTGATCGACGATGTCGTCGTCCAGTCCGGTCAGCGCGGCCTGCTCGAGGATGAGCTGCCCGTAGACGATCAGCGAGAACAGGTGCCCGACGTTGAGCATGAAGTCCAGATCCTGCTGCTGTTCGGCGTCGGGGGCTGCGGTCGCGAGCAGCGTCTTGAATGACTGGGCCTGTTCATAGAATCGCGCAACGTTCGGGATGCTTGCGTGCCGCTCGTAAACCGGTGTCCAGTCGGCGAACTGCACCTTGGCCGCGCCACGGGTCGGCCCCTGATTCCAGAAGAACGTGTCGTCGGCGGGGTCGTTGCGGGCCCCGATCTCCGGGTACTCCGCCGGGTTGAACATGTAGTTGGGCATGAACTTCAGCACCAAGCCAACGTTGACGTGCACCGTGCCCTCGAGTCGTGGAAGCGTGCCGATGAGCTGCGCGACTTCGCGGAACATCGTGTTCTTCTCGTACCCCTTGGCGGCGATCACATCGTGCAGCGCGCGAAGCACGATTTCGCCTTCCATCGTGACCTTCGCCTTGGTCATCGGGTTGAAGAGCAGGTAGCGCCGATCGTCGAGGCCGGCGCTGCGGAAGTAGTCGACGGAGCGCTGGCTGAACAGCTTCATCGCGATCAGTCGCGCGTACGCGTCGACGAAGTTGACCCGCACATGGGAGAAGTCGGTGACGGGGTTGCCGTACAGAATTCGGTTCTGCGCGTGCGTGATCGCCTCGTAGAAAGCATGTTCGCTCATGCCGATCGTGGAGGTACACAAATTGAACTTGCCCACATTGACGGTATTCAGCGCCGCTGCAAAGGCTTCCACGCCGGTGTGCAGGATGTCTTCTTCCCGCACCGGATAGTCCTCCAACCGGAATGTGCTCACGTAGATCTGCATGTGCACCACGTTGTCGATCAGGTGGTAGTTCTCGTGCCGGCTGTCGACGGCGAAGAAGACGTAAGCGTCGTGCCCCTCCACGTCGTCGCGACGCCCGAACACCGAAACCATGCTCGCGACGTTGCCGTTGCCGATGTAGTACTTCTCGCCCGTAGCCCGGTACAGAATGCCGTTCGCGCGGTCCTCCTCGCTGGCGGGCGTGAGCACCATGTCGGTGTTGTAGACGTCGGCGCCGTGCTCCCGTTCGGACAGCCCGAAGGCCATCACCTCCCCGGCGTCGAGATCGTCGGCCGCCTTCAGCTTGGCGTCCTTGTTGTCGCTCTGCCAGATGGGCCCGAGCCCCAGGATGGTGACCTGCTCGGTGTACCAGTAGGTCAGCCCGTAGAAGCCGAGGATCTCCGAGAGCGCGGCGTTGCGGGCGGCATCCCAGCGCTTGTTCGGGTCCCCGTCGGCGAACTCCGACGGCGTCAGAAACGTCGCGAACAGCTTCTCCCGCTTGACGAACTCGACGAAGTCCGCGGGCCACTGCGCGGCTAGGTCGTCATCCAGGATGCGCTTCTTGCCCTGGCCCTCGAACCAGTCGATGGTCGCGCGCAGCAGCCGCCGCGTCTCATCGTCGAACTGCTGTGGATCGTAGGTGTTCGGATCGAATAGCAAGCCGTCGGTCTGCGTCATGCCGTGAGCCTAGGGCTGCGCTGAGGAGCTGTGGACAACTCTTCTACTTTGTCGGGGCCTCGGGGGATAGTCGAATGTATGTCGAATCACTCGAGGACGCCGGCGTGGTGGATGCCATCGGCTCAGCGGCGTGTGAGGAAAACGCGGCGTGTGGTCGCCGCTTGATGGCCATCGCCGAGTTGTACGCCCGACGCGCACCCGAGGAGGACGTCGAACGCATCAACTGGGCCATCGACGGGCACGCCAACGTGGTCGCCGAGATCTCGGCGGCGCCTAACATCAGCCCGGGCCGCGCCGCGGGCCAGTTGCGCTACGCCATCGATCTGCGGGAACGGCTGCCCAAGGTGGCCGCGGTGTTTGCGCAATGGGCGCCGACCTGGATGAAGATGTCCGGGCCCACGCTGTCCGAACGCATCGACATGTGGGTGGCCACGTTCGACCCCCACCGGGGTGCGGGAGCCACGCCCGGTGCGCGAGGACCGCGGTGGCGAGATCGGCCCAATCAGCCCCGACATGGCCGGGATCTGGGCCAAGCTCCCGCTGCACAAGGGCGCCGCGCCGATGCCCTGGGCGCGATCGCCGCCGGCCAGACCCGCCTGGCATGCGGCTGCGGCGACCCCGAGTGCCCCGCCGCAGCGCCGCTACCCCCGCCGCTCAGGTGGTGATCGACGTCATCGCCGAACAAGCGGCGATCGAGGGCACGTCGGAGAATCCGGGGTACCTGCGCGGGTTCGCCGCGGTGCCCGCGCCGATGCCGCCCGCGTTGGCGGCCACCGCCCAACTCAGGCCGGTACCGCGACCCGCCGCCGGTCTGCCAGCCCGGCTATCGACCCTCCACCGCGTTGGCGCGATTTATCCGGTGCCGTGACTTGACCTGTCGCTTCCCGGGGTGTGACGCACCCACCCAGGCTGCGACATCGATCACACGATCCCGTATTCATTGGGGCCGACGCACCCATCAAACCTCAAGCCGCTGTGCCGGTTTCACGGTCGGATTCCTACACTTTGTGGGTGGACCGCGATCTGATCCATGCCGCCATAGCGGAGGAGCGTCGCGGCATCGCGGATCTGATTGACGATCTTGATGATGCGCAGCTAGCGACTCCTAGTCTGTGTGCAGGCTGGGATGTAAAGACGGTGGGCGCTCATCTGGTGAGCTTTCTGGCCGAGGGCACTCTCAGGGTTACGTGGCTAGGCGTGCGCCGTGGTAGTGAGGATCGGGCAATCGATGAGCTGGCGCGCCGTCGCGCGCAGCGGCCAGCTGCCGAAATTGCGGCAAGTCTGCGCGACCTCGCTGATCACCGATACTGGAGGCCCCCGCCGCAAGCACCTGGTCTGCTAGCCGAAGTCTTGGCCCATAGCGGCGACATCAGAATCCCGCTCGGACTTCCCTTCGAACCAGATCCGCAGCTGACAGCCACTGCGCTGGACTTCTTGACCGGCCCGCTGCCGATCGGCCTCGTGCCGGTAGGGCGACTGCGAGGGATTCGCTGGCAAGCCACTGACATGGATCGAACGTGGGGTGAAGGACAGGAAATCCGCGGTCGGGCACCACAACTGATGATGGCCGCGGTCGGACGCACCGCCGTGCTGTCTGCGGTGGACGGGCCCGGATTACCACTATTGCGGCAGCGCGTATCCGGCTAGCGGAAGGATGCCAGCGAGGGACCGCATTAAGTGTTCTTCGAGAATTCGATGCCACCACCCGGTGAAAACGTTCTACACCGGCATCGGCGGGTGGGCCGATCGGCAGCTGCCCGACGCCACCCCTCAAATATGCCCTACCCATGTCCCAATGAGCGCTTACTTGACGACGTACCCCGCGTCGACCGGCAATGTGGTGCCAGTGATGTATCGGCCCGAGTGGCCGCAGAGGTAGACCATCGCATCGCTCATGTCGATGGGTTCGATGAGCGGAACAGGCAGTAGGTTTTCCAGCGCCGCGGCGTACTCCGGCTGATCGGCCAACAGCTGCGCAACCTGGTCGTTGACGACCATTGGGGTCGCCACACCGGTCGGGTGCACGGTGTTCACCCGAATATTTTTCTCGGCAAGCAGGCTCGCGTAGTAACGCATTAGCCCAACCACGCCATGCTTGGCGGCGATGTAACCAGGCATTCCGTGGCTTTTCGCGCTGAACCGAGTACGCGCACCCGAGAGCCCGGCAATCGAGCTAGTGATCACGATCGCTCCGCCGTCGCCGTGCTCCAGCAGCGCCGGCAGCGCCGCCTCAATGGTGTAGTACACCCCTGTGAGCATGACATCGACCGCATCGAGGAAGGCCGACATCTCCTGCGCTTGGTCACCCACAATCGGCAAGATGCCTGCGTTGGCGAGCACGTAATCGACTCTGCCGAGTTCGGAAACACCTTTGGTCACTACGGCTTGCAGCTTCTTGAAGTCACGGACATCGGCTCGTTCGGCCACGATGCGCCGGCCAGTCTTCTCGACCAGATTGATGGTCTCGTTGAGGTCTTCGGGGGTCGCCATCGAGTAGGCCACGCTGTCGATCTGTTCGCACAGGTCGATCGCGATGATGTCGGCGCCTTCTTCGGCAAACCGAACGGCGTGCGAGCGGCCCTGTCCCCGGGCGGCTCCGGTGATGAAGGCAACCTTGCCTTCAAACTGCAGCGACACGATTCCTCCGGATGCGTTGGATCTCAAAGGTCGAACAGGCAGGACTGATTATCCGCCCGTCCCAGCCACGCCTGAAGCTCAAATCGCGGGCAAATATCATCATCCGCGCGCCTGATCGCTGCTGCCGAACCGCGTCCTGAAATGTTCTTTAGCGCAGTCGGTACCACCTACTTGCTGAAAACGTTCTACACCGGTGTGGGTGGCTGGACCGACCGCCAGTTGCCCGACGGCACTGTCATCTGGACGGCCTCGTCGGGACAGGTGTACACGACCAAACCCGGTGGTGCCCTGTTCTTTCCCGCGCTGGCCACATCCACCGGGCAGTTGGTGATCCCAGAATCCAGCGGTCCAGCACCGAGCAACCGCGGTTTGATAATGCCGACCCGGCAGCGCACGCGGGCCCAAGAACGCGCCTACCGGATCGCACTCAAACGGCAACCCAACGCCGCCCGCATCACCCGAAAACAACTCCTCCTCGCCGAACGCATCGCCAGAGACGACCAACCACCACCCTTCTGATGTGGAACGGGCCGCCAAGCAACCGATCGAAAGTTGCTGAGCGGGAGCTTGTTTGGGCCCTCGGTTACTAGGGCTGCCCTGGCTGACCCGGTAGGTGCGGTTTCGGAACCCACGGTAATCCGGGGATCGTCGGATAGGGCGCGGTCGGACGCCACCGCGGCGGTTCCGACGTCGGCGGTGCCTCCGTGGTCGGCGGCGGCGCCTCCGACGTCGGCGGCGGTGGCGGCGGCGCCTCGGTCGTCTCCGGCGGAGGCGGCGGAGCCTCGGTGACGGTGGCCGGGGGCTGCGGCGCCTGCTCAGTGACGGTGCGGGTCTGGGGAGCCTCTGTCTGCGGCGGCGGTGCCGGTGCGATCGGGGTTGGCGCCGCCGCGGACGTGGTCGGCGGCAAGCTCTGCGTCGTGGTGGTGACGGGGCCGGTAGTCGACGCCGGCGTCGGCGTCGAGTCGTCGCGCATCACGAAAAGCACCGCGGCCGTCAGTGCCGCGAGAAGGGCAAGCGCCCCGCCGGCCAGAATCACAACGGGCTTGCGATACCACGGGAACGGCGCCGCTTCGTCGTCATACGGCTCATGGTCGAACTGCATCTGCGGGCGCGCGCCGGCGGTGAAACCGCCGCCGACGGCCGGGTCGCTGTAGTCGTAGGGGTCGGTCGGCGCGACATCGGGGATGTCATCGGCTTCCGACCACGCGAGCGCACGGAATGTGCTCGATTGGGGCGCGTCCTGCGGGTGGACCTCGGGTGCCATCGCGGTCGCCGCCGCCGCGGCGGCCACCACCCCGGGGGCCACTGCCACCGACGTCACGCCCTCATCGACCGTGTCGCGCACCGCTTTGAGTCCGCCGCCGATCGCGGCGGTCAACTCCGGCTGTTCGGTGGTGATGACCGGCACGCGGAACTGTTCGGACAGCGTGGTGGTGATGATCGGGATGCCGGCGCCACCACCCACAGAGGCCACTGCGACGAGATCAGCGTCCCGAATACCGCTGCGCTCCAAGCCTTCCTGTACGACACCGACGAAGTCGGCGAGCGGTGCGCGCAGCACTTCGTCGAGTTCGTTGCGGGTCAGCCGCACCTCGCCGCGGTACCCGGGCAGCTCGGCCACCAGTGAGGTGACCGCAGCGGTGGACAACCGCTCCTTGGCTCCGCGGCATTGGGCCCGCAGCCGGCTCAATGAGCCGATCGCCGACGTGCCGGATAGGTCAATGGTGCCCGCCATGGACAGGTCCTTGATGACGTGAGTCAGCAGCGCTTGGTCGATGAGGTCACCCGACAGGTCCGTGTGTCGGGCGGTCGGCCCGATCGGCGCGAAACCGTTGGCGGCGTCAACGAACGTGATGTTGGTTCCAGTACCGCCGAAGTCGCACAGTGCGATCATGCCGCGCGTCGGCACCCCGGGGTCGTCCTGCAATGCGGTGAGCGCTGCCGTGGCATCCGAGATGACCGGCGCCGCGGTGGGCTGTTGGAACTCCGGCACCGACGCAAGGGCGTTGCCCAGCGCGTCAACGGCGGCTGGTCGCCAGTGGGCAGGGTAGGTCACTGCCGCCGGTCCTGCCGGGGGACTGCCTACGGTGTACAGCATCGTCCGCAGCGCGTCCGCGAGCACCTTGTCAGCCATATGCGTGGAGCCGTCGGCGGCGACTATGCCGACGGGGTCACCGACGCGATCTACGAAGTCGGTGATGATCAGCCCGCGCTCGTTCAGGTTGGGGTTTTCGCTGGGCACGCCCACCTCGGGCGGTCGGTGCGGATACAGCGTCACCACCGGCGACCGCGTCACCGCGGTCCGGCCCACTATTACGGCCGCCAGTCTGGTGGCGCCGACCGACAGCCCTACCCCGTCAGACATGTCACTCCGTCTCGATGAAACCTTATCCGGTATTCAATCTTGTCTGACGGGGTTCGTGTTACTCAGCGAATGGTCCCCACACCGGGAATCAGTGGTAGATCCAGGGCTGTCACCCAACCTGGCGAAAGGTCATTGACGGCGGGTACCGCGTTCAGCGCGCGCAGCCCGGTTGCCAGGCAGCCCGCGGCCGCCGCGTCGCGACCCGAGCCATCGGTGAACCGGAACGCCGTCTCCTGAAAGATGCTCGGCGTGCCCTCGATGTCGACGCGATAGACATCGTTCTCGTTGCCGGAGGGCCAGTCCGGTGCGGCATCATTGCCGATCCTGTTCACGTGTTCGAGCTGAATGCGGGTTTCGCCCTTGTACACGCCGTTGATCGTGAACCGCACGGCCGCAACGTTTCCGGGCTGGATGATGCCCTTGGCCGACTTGCGCTCGGTGGGCGTCACCCACTTGTCCCACGTCGTGGTGATCTCGTCGAGCATGATGCCCGCCGCATGCGCGATCATCGGAACCGTTGCGCCCCAAGCAAATACCAGGATGTCCTGGTTCTCCAGCAGCGGCCGGTATTCCGGCGGCTTGCCGATGCCCATCTCGAATTCGTAGTCGCCCTCGTAGTTGGTGTAGTCCAACAGCTCGGATGCGCGCACCTTGCGCACCTCCGAGCACAGGCCCATCAGCGTCATCGGGAACAGGTCGTTGGCGAAGCCGGGGTCGATTCCGGTGGTGAAGCAGGACGACTCACCCAGTTCGCACGCCTCGGTGATGGGCTCGATCCAGTTCGGCGGGTTGAGATGCATGGTGGGCCACACCCACGGTGTCATGGCCGTCGAGCACACGTCGATTCCGGCGCGCAGGAAGCGGGTGATCAGCGCGATGTTGTCATCGGCGTGCGCCGCGGTGGGGCCGTAATGCACGAGCGCGTCGGGCTTCAACGCAATGAGGGCGTCGACGTCGTCCGTGGCGGCCAGCCCGAGTTTCTGCCCCAGAGCACAGATTTCGCCAACGTCGCGGCCCACCTTTTCGGGGTTGCTCACCCCGACGCCGACCAATTCGAAGAGGGGGTGCTTGACGATCTCGGCGATCACCATCCTGCCGACGAATCCCGTGCCCCAGGTGACTATGCGCTTTTTGTCAGATTCCTTCACGGGCTTCACCATAGGCGGGCTCGCGTTCATGGGTGACCAAGTTCGAGAGTCGCCGGATCTCCTCTCGGAGCTCCTCGATCTGCGCCCTCGTCGCCGCTTCGCTGGCGGTGTCCTCCTCGGCGACGCGCTGCACGATCCAGGAGGCCAAGGTCGCGGTCACGGTGCCGACCAGAGTGATGCCACCGATCATCAACGCGACGGCGACCACGCGTCCCATGGTGGTCACCGGAGAGAGGTCGCCGTATCCAACGGTGGTAACCGTGGTGATGGCCCACCACACGGCGTCACCGAAACTCGTGATCTTGGAGCTGGGCTGGTCGCGCTCGGCCTGAAGGATGGCGAGCGACCCGGCATAGACCAGCACCACGGCGCCGCAGACCGTGTACGCGATGACCTTGCCGCGGATAGTGTGGCCGACCGCGCGCTGCAACACGTCGATCACCACCGCCAGGCTGAGCAGCCGCAGCGGACGCATGAACGGCAGCACGACGAGCGCCAGGTCGAGCACGTGCTTGAAGAACCATTTGACGCGCGGTTTGGCGAGATACAGCCGGGCCGCGTAGTCGATGACAAAGGTGCAGTACAGCCCCCACATCGCTATCTCGACAGCGCGCGCGGTCAGACCTCGTGGTTGCGCCAGCACCTGCACCGAATACAGACCGAGGAAGGCGATCGCGACGGCGGCGAGCGGCCATTCCGTTCGACGCTCGTAGCGGTCCAGTCTGGATAGCTCGGTCATCAACCGCTGACACTAATTGGGTCTCTAGCTCGACGGCCAGCCCCGCAGCGCTTGATCGGCCGCCTGATGAAGCTCATCGCGGGTCGCGCCGCTGCGTGCCTGCACCGAAAAGCCTTGGCAGACCGAGTTGATCCAGCGAGCCAGCACGAGCGTGTCCACGCCCGGCAGTTCCCCCGCGGCCTGCGCTTCGTCGAACCTGTGGGCGAGCGCCTTGATGCCGGCGTCACGCTGCTGCGCCAGGTCGACCCGAACGGCGTCGGCGTCCCCACCTGCCGCCAGCGCACCGTGCACGAGCAGGCAGCCGCGGGGCCGGTCGGGGTCGGTGTAGGAATCGGCGGCACCGTGAACCATCGTTGTCGCGACGTCCCTGGCCCTCGGCTGCTGCAGTGCCGCGGCGACGAACCCGCCGGGCCCGTCCAGATAGCGCCGCACCGCACAGCGGAACAACTCCTCTTTGGTTCCGAACGCCGCGTAGAGGCTTCTCCGGTTGATTCCGGTCGCGTCGGTGAGGTCACTGATCGATACTCCTTCGAAGCCGTGCTCCCAGAACAACTCCATCGCCGTCTCCAACACGGCATCTGCATCGAACTCTCTCGGCCTGCCAACCGTCATCGCCACACCCTCCCGCAGTGACACCGGTCACGTCGGGAATGAACCCGCCGCAACCGGCATTTACCTGAGGATACTTAGTAACCGATCAGTTCGAAAGGACGATTACATGACCGCATCACTGGAGGGCAGGCGCGCTCTCGTCACCGGCGGATCACGCGGCATCGGAGCGGAGATCGTACGGCGGCTGGCCGCAGACGGCGCCGCGGTGGCGTTCACGTACGGCGCGTCTACCACCGAGGCGGAGAAGCTGGCGACCGAAGTCACAGAGTCCGGTGGAAAGGCCGTGGCGATTCACGCCGACAGCGGCGATCCCGAGCAGGTCGCCAAGTCGATCGACGAGACCGTCGAGCAGCTGGGCGGATTGGACATCCTGGTCAACAACGCGGGCGTCGCCTATATGGGTGACATCGAGTCGTTGACGATGGAGCAGTTCGACCGGTTGGTCGCAATCAACGTGAAGGGCGTCTTCGCCGCGATCCAGCGCGCCGTCCCGCACCTGGGCAACACGGGCCGCATCATCAACATCGGCAGCATCAACGCCGACCGGGTGCCCGGTCCCGGCTTGTCGATATATGCGATGTCGAAGGCAGCGGTCGCCGGGTTGACGCGCGGGCTGGCCCGCGATCTCGGCCCCCGCGGAATCACGGTGAACAACATCCAGCCCGGCCCGGTCGCAACGGATATGAACCCCGAGGTCGGCGAATTCGCGGATTCGCTGCGCGAGGTGATGGCACTCGGGCGCTACGGTCAGCCGCGCGACATCGCCAGTGTGGTCAGTTATCTGGCCGGACCGGAAGCGTCATACGTGACCGGCGCCAACTGGAACGTCGACGGCGGATTCACCGTCTGACGCTCACAGATTGATCGGATCGGGTTTGTGGCGCGTCTTCGTCTTCGTGGTGTCTCTGATCGCGGCTTTGAATTGCATTGCCCGGTAAGGCCATCCATCGGCAGTGTTCCACTGTGACACCACGAGGCCGAAACCGCCCTGCATGTCGAACAGCGAACCCGGTAACACATAGCCGCCGTAGAGTTGCGCGACCGTGTTCTTGGATTGATTCTCGTCATCCCACGACGAGCCCACGATCGGGGTCTGGATCTCCGTGGTGTGCATGTTGGCGACGGGCGAGTCCACCACTCGGTAGCCGAGTGCGTATTTCGATGCGAGGAATCCGCCGAGCACCCATGTGCCTTGTGCCATCCGGCGAAAAGTAAGCTCTCCCCACTTCTCACCGTCAGGGGTGATCGCTGTGGCCGGGTTCCCCCACGCCCACTCCCCGTGGGTGTAGCCCCAGCTGACATAGCGAGACCGCTCGCCGATGTCATCGGGTCGAACGCGCATCAAGATGATGCCCTTGTCGCGTTGAAACCCAGTCGCCACCACGTACACCCAGCCGTCGTCGGGCTCGTAGTCCCACGACCAGCACTGGGCGTAGCCGCCGTACAGGTCGGCGGGGAACTTCGCGTCCTCGCCCATGTGCGTCCACGAGACGCCGTTGTCGTCGGATCTCCAGATCTCGGTCCAGATGACGTTGCCGAAACCGCGATTGACGATGGCGTGCAAGTAAATCGAGTCGCCGACGCACAGCAGGTCGGAGGGGATGACAGTGCTGATGCCGCCCCGGGTCCAGCCGGTGGTCGCGTCGTCGTGGATGTAGTACCACAACTGGCGGGCGTAGTTGGGGTCGTCTCCCCCGGCCCGCTCGTAGACGATTTCGTGGTTGGCGTCGCCGGTGCCGATCAGCACGACAGGAGAACGCCAGTCGCCCTGTCCGACCTTGCGACCGGAGAAGGTGTCGCCGAACACCGACACCAACTTGCCGTTGGGCGCGACGACGGACGCCCCGAGGTCAGTGCACGTCACACCCCAGCTCTCGGTGATCCCCGGACCGGTCACGTCGGCGACCTTGCCGTTGAGCAGCGGGACAGCTGCATTGTTGCGGCTTTTGGGGCGCAGGCGTTGACCCGCGCGCCGGCCCACTGAGGAAAACAATCGCGGCATGTGCACGGCCTTCCGGTCGGTCGTCTGCTGACCGTCGCCAACTCCAGGGCTGGGTGTACCCTCCCCGCTACTGGCAGATGCGTAGTCCGGCAGGCTCACAGTAGAGCGGGTATTGCTCGACCGGAATCGGCAGCGGTCCCTTGTAGGACATCGTGAACGGAATGCTGATGATGCCCGGCGGCAGACCGCAGACGTCGGCATGTTTGATCGTGCGGGTCCCCGTCATCGTGAGGTCATCGAATTTCATGGTCTCGACGGTGGGCGCCGAGCTGCCGTCGGGGCACTGCATCCCGTCCTTCTTCGGCGTCGTCCACTGCCAGACGCCACCGGCCAAGGTCGCGTCACCGCCGGTGAGGCCTGTCGACGGCGACATGTGCAGCCGGCAGGCGATCGGCAGGTTCAGCGGCTCTCGCAGATCCCCGACCACCGGCACACACGACGGCCAGATCTCGTATGTGCCGCTGTCGCCCTGCTCGGGCGCGTAGTTGTACACGCCCTGGAGGACCTGGTCAGCCTGGGCCGGGCCCGCCAATCCGAAAGCTGCGCACGTGAGGACGGCGGCTGCGGCGAGCCCGCGGAGAATTCTCACGCCGCTGAGTATCGCAGTGTCCGCTCGGCGAAGTCACGGGTTATGGCGCCAAGGGGTTTCAGATCCCCAGCGGGTAGAGAGCCGAATGCGAACGGTTCCGGGGTGATGGCGATGACGAGACCAGCGGTGTTGGCCGCTGTTGGCATCGTCGCGTCGCTCATCGTCGCGCTGACCGCCTGCTCGGCTGGTGACCGCGTCGATCTCGGGGACGGATCATCCGGCAATCTGGTCGCGGCGATCGCAGGCGAACCCGACCAGCTCGACCCGCAGAAGACCACCGCATATTTCTAGTTCGAGGTTCTGGAGAACATCTTCGACACGCTCGTCCAACCGGATGCCGATCTCGAAATGCGCCCAGCACTTGCCGAGTCGTGGACCGTGAGTCCAGACCAGCTGGCGTGGACGTTCCATCTACGCCGCGGTGTCACGTTCCACGACGGCAGCCCGTTCACCGCCGACGACGTCGTTTACTCGTATCGGCGCATCATCGATGAGAAGCTGGCCAACGCCGACAAGCTCAGCGCCGTCAGCGGTATCACTGCGTCCGACAAGTCGACTGTCATCATCACCCTCAAACAGCCGACACCGAACCTGCTCACCAACCTCGGCGGGTTCAAGGGGCTGGCGATCGTGCAGCGACGCAACGTCGAGAGCGGAGAGATCGCAACGCATCCCGTCGGAACCGGACCCTTCGCGTTCCAGAGCCAGAAGAGCGGCGACTCGATCACGTTGGAGGCGAACCCGACCTACTGGGCTGGAGCGCCGAAGGTTTCGGGCGTGACGTTCCGGTTCATCTCCGAACCGTCCACGGCGCTGTCCGCGCTGCAGGCCGGCGAGATCGACTGGACGGACTCGATTCCCGCCCAACGGGTCGCGCAGCTCAAAGACGACGACTCCATCACGCTGGCGACGACACCGAGCAACGACTACTGGTACCTCGCTCAACCGCTCAACCGCTCAACGAGGCACGTGCACCGTGGCACGACGTCCGCGTCCGGCAAGCCATCGCCTACGCCATTGACCGAGATGCCATCGTGCAGGCGACAAGCTACGGGACCGCCGTGGCCAATCAGCTTGCGATTCCGAAGGGCAACCCGTGGTACACCCCGTACGATACGTACCGCCATGACATCGAGAGGGCGAAGGGCCTGCTCCGCGATGCGGGAGCCGCCCCCAAGACCCTGGACATGTTGGTCACCACCGAATATCCCGAAACGGTCACCGCCGCCCAGATCATCGCGGATAACCTTGCGCCGCTTGGCATCACCGTGAACATCCGGACGGTCGACTTCGCCACCTGGCTCGACGAACAGAACAACGGCCACTTCGACATGCTGAGCGTTGAACCCTTCGTGCAGATGTCGCGCGCGATGGGCACGGGAGATCGTTATATCCTTGCCCGCCATATTGTTCCGAATATTGCGGGGCCGCTGATCGTACAGACATCGCTGTCACTCGCGTTCGCGATTCTGTCTGAGGCGGCACTGTCGTTTCTCGGCCTGGGCATCCAGCCTCCGCAGCCGTCGCTGGGCAGGATGATCTTCGACTCACAGGGATTTGTGACAATGGCGTGGTGGATGGCTGTGTTTCCAGGCGCCGCGATCTTCGTCATCGTGCTGGCGTTCAACCTGGTCGGCGACGGGCTGCGCGATTGCTGGATCCCAAGCAGCGCACCATGATCGAGGCTAGGAGCAAGCGGTGACCGAGCCCGTCCTTAGCGTTCGCGACCTGCGGGTGCGCATCAGCAGGCGCGAGATTGTCCGCCGCGTAGCCTTCGCCGTGCACCGTGAGCAGACGCTGGGCATCGTAGGTGAATCCGGTTCGGGAAAACGATGACCGTGCTCGCCGCGACCGGCCTGCTCGACACACCCGGGGCGGTCGTCACCGGAAGCAGCGCGCTGGCAGGCGCAACCGCGGCCACGGAACTCGTCGACGCTTCGCCACGGCTGTTGCGCAGCGTACACGGCGGCCGGATCGGTTTCGTGTTCCAGGACCCGGGCACATCGCTCAACCCCTTGCTCACGCTGGAGCGCCAGATCACGGAATCGCTTGAGACACATCGGAAGATGACGCGGCGACAGGCGAACACACGAGCTCTCGAGCTGCTCGAGGCCGTCGGCCTGCCAGATCCGCACACCCGCCTGCACGCGTATCCGCACCAGCTGTCCGGCGGCCAGCGCCAGCGGGTGATGATCGCGATCGCGCTGGCATGCGAGCCCGAACTGCTGGTCGCCGACGAACCGACCACGTCGCTCGATGTGACGACACAGGCCCAGATCATCGAGTTGGTGCGCGGACTGCAACGGGACTTCGGCACCGCGGTGGTGTGGATCAGCCATGACCTCGGCGTCATCGGACAGGTCGCCGATGACGTGACTGTGTTGTGGGACGGTGAAATCGTCGAGCAGGCACCGATCCTCGACATCTTCGACAAGCCGCAGCACGCCTACACGCGTGAACTGCTGAAAGCGCGACCGCTGGTCGGCCGGTCCGAACCCGCACCCGCGCCGCACGAGGCGCCGGTGCTGCTGCGGGTCGACGGCCTCGACGTCCGGTTCCCCGTCACCACGCCGGTCGGGAGGTCGACCGTGATGCGGTGAAACAACTTTCGTTCGAGATCCGGCGCGGTACGACACTGGGCCTGGTCGGTGAGTCTGGCTCGGGTAAGTCAACGGTGGCCGGGGCGCTGACTGGACTCGTCGAACCGGATGGCGGCACTGCACAATTGGACGGCGCCGACGTATTCGGCGTGAGGGGCGCCGCCGTGAAGGAGCTGCCCCGCAGCATCGGACTGGTCTTTCAGGATCCGTTTTCGTCACTGAACCCGCGGATACGGGTGCAGACCGCCATCGATGAACCACTGCGAGTCCACCGGCTGGCGGAGGGCAAGCGTGCCCGCCAGGCGCGGGTGGCCGAGCTACTCGAACTCGTCGGCCTGCCTCAGTCGTTCGCCTGGCGATATCCGCACGAACTGTCGGGCGGACAGCGTCAGCGCGTGAGCGTCGGCCGTGCCCTTGCCGCCGAGCCAGAGCTGTTGATCCTCGACGAAGCGACCGCGTCGCTGGATGTCTCGGTGCAAGCCCATGTCCTCGACCTGCTCACAGAATTGCAGCGCGAGCTCGGACTGACGTATCTGTTCATCGGCCATGATTTGGCGGTCATCCAACAGATGAGCCACGACGTGTTGGTCATGCGCGACGGCGAGGCGGTGGAGTATCGGTCCGCTGCGGAGCTGTTCGCCGCTCCCGAGCAGGACTACACCCGCGCATTGTTGGCCGCTGTCCCGCCGGCACGACCGCGCGCCGCTGTCTGACCCGGCGAAGACCCGTGAGAAGGTCAGGCCATGAGAGAACTGGATGGCAAGGTCGCGTTGATAACCGGCGCGTCGGCGGGACTCGGCGCCGTGACCGCACAGCTTTTCGCCGAACGCGGCGCTTCGGTGTTCGGCATCGCTCGCGACGCCGATCGGATGGCGACCGTGTTCGAGGAGGTGCCCGGCGGCAAGTACTCGTCGGTGGACATCGCCGACCCCGCCGCGTGCCGGCAGGCGGTCGCGGATTGTGTCGCTGAATTCGGGCGCCTCGACATCCTGGCCAATATCGCGGGGTTCCACCAGATGCGGCACACGCCGACGATGACCGACGACGACTGGGACCGTGACCTCGCGGTGAACCTGAACGGGCCGTTCTATCTGTGTCGGACAGCGCTCCCTCATCTCTTGGAATCCGGCGGCAACATCGTCAACGTGTCATCCATCGCGGGCGTCGAGGGCGAGGTTTACTCCGCCGGCTACTGCGCCGCCAAGCACGGACTGATCGGATTGACCCGGGCGCTGGCCGTCGAGTTCACCAAGGAGAAGCTGCGCGTCAACGCGGTCTGCCCGGGCGGCATGCCAACCGCGCAGTCGACGGAGTTTCAGGCGCCGGAGAACGCCGATTGGAATCTGATCCTGCGCATCGCATCGCCGCGCGGGTTCATGGAGACCGTCGACGTCGCCAAGGCGATCGCGTTCCTGGCCAGCGACGACGCGGCAGCCATCCACGGTGCCGTGTACAGGGTCGACAACGGCAAGGGCGCGGGCTGAGGGTCAGCGGTGCCTATTCCGATCGATCAGTGAATACGGGGTCGGGTCGATGTCCGGGCGCCGTTCGTCAATCAGGTCCGCGAGCATCCGCGCTGAGCCGCACGCCATGGTCCAGCCGACGTGGCCGTGGCCGGTGTTGTAGTAAAGGTTGTCGTGCCGGCCCAGGCCGATCAGCGGCGGTCCGTCCGGCGTCATTGGCCGGAGTCCCGTGCGGTAGCGCGCGGTATCCCAGTCGATGGCGCCGGGGAACAACTCATTGCCCGCTTCGATGATGTCGGCGTAATCGGCGGGCGTGCTGCTGCGGTCGTATCCGACGAACTCGGCGGTCGCCGACATCCGCAACTCGCCGCCGAATCGCGACCATGCCACCAGGGACCGTTCGTCGATACCGCCGTTGCGCGGCGCCCTGTCGGGGTCCTTGATCATCGCGGTGAGCGTGTACCCCTTCGCCGGATACACCGGGATGTGATGGCCCATCGTCCTGGTCAGCAGCGGGCTGGCGGATCCGGCGGCGAGCACGACCGCCTCGGCCTGAATTGGCCCGTCGGAGGTCATGATTCGGGTTACTGACGAACCGTCGCTGTCGAGTCGGGTGACCGACGTGCCGAGATGGAACGTCGTCCCGAGCCGTCGACACACCGCAGCAAGCCCGAGTGCGAACTGCTGCGGGTCGCCGGTGCCGTCGGAGGTGTCGTGGATTGCGCCTACAAATCGCCGCTGCCCGTGGCCAAGCGCGGGCTCGAGAGCCACGGCCTGTTCGTAGTCCAGCACTTCTTGGCGACGACAGTGCTCTTGCAAGAGCCGCGAATTGGTCTCGGCCGCACGGAGATCGGCCTCCTCGTGGAACAGGTAGAGGACGCCGGTGTGGGTCTGCCAGTACTGCAGTCCTTCACGGGCGGCCAGTACGTCCATCAGCTGCTGGCTGTAGCGAGCCAATCGCAGCTTCGCCAAGGTGTTCGTGCGGGAGCGCGACGGCGTGCATTCCTTGATGAACCGCAGCCCCCAGCGCATGAGATCGGCGTCGGCCCTCAGCCTCACCCGGATCGACGTCGACTCGCCGAGCAGCGACTTCACCAACATCGCAGGCGCTTTCGGCGACGCCCACGCGTAGGAGTGCCCGGGTGCGACGAGGCCGGCGGTGCTGGCGCTGGTATCGGATGCGATGTCACTGCGCCGGTCGTAGACGTGGACCTCGTGGCCGCGCTCGGCCAGCGCGTGGGCAGCGGCGACGCCGACAATGCCTGCGCCAAGGACGGCGATCTTCACCGCGCCGCCCCCGCAGCACCGTCAGCGGCCACCGCCGACTTCACCGTCCGCACCGTCGACGGTTGGGAGACCGCGCTGGATTCGGCTGCACCGAGTAGTTGAGCAGGTGCGGGGCGCCATACACGCCGATCGCCGCACCGATTCTGCTTGCGCCCGTGGCGAATCCGTTCGCAGTTGCGCGAACGCCGGTCGGAAATAGTTCGGACGGGTAGATCGCCTCCAGGCATTGCCCCGAGTACATCGCGATGCCGAAGACACAGAACAGCACGAGCACGAGCCACATCGGCGGATGCGCGATGATCGCGAGTCCGAGCAGAGCAGCGCTGAGATCGCGAAGCTCCACAGCAGCAGCTTGCGTCGGCCCCGGTTGATGAACAGCGCGCCCGACAGCGAGCCGAAGACGTAGAAGATCTGGATGATCACGGCGCCCAGCCGCTTTGGCGGCTTCTTGCGGCGACGCGAAGGACGCTCTACGGCTCACCGGGAACAGCACCGGCATCGAGGTCACGGAGATCTCGCACATCCGGGTACGCCAGCTACTCGATTCAGCGAGCACCGCCGCGCGGACCCGCTTCATGCGGTCGCAGCCGGAGCTGTTGTCCAGAGAGAATGACTTCGGCGCCCTCAAGCAGACGCTCGTCGCCTGGTGCGAATGCGGCTTCAACCTTGTGACGACGGCGCAGCGGCTGGCGATCCACCGCAACACGGTCATTTACCGGCTCGACAAGATCTCCCGGTTGACGGCACGCGACGTCCGCGAGCCCCAAGTGGCGATCGCGGCGTATCTCGCCTGCCTCATCGACGAATGATTTTCCGGCTAGCGCGTTTGCCCCACACGGAGGCGTCGATTTCGTGACCCCGGTCACTCAAAGTGGGAAATCGGCGCCGTTTTGAAGCGTCCAGCCAGCCGGTTCCTGCCAACCACCGCTCAATTACTGCCAACGGAATTAAACCTCTGACCACTGTGTTTAACAAAGCAGATCGGCGAAGAAAGACCAATCACCGGCACCACAAGAGTCCAAACCGCGACTTTCGCGCCACGGCTGGGACGAAGAAGAGAAGGACAGAAGAATGAAGAAGTTCGGATTTGCCACCATCGTCGCCAGCGGAATGGTCGCAGCGGTGCTCGGCTTGGCGGGCCCGGCACAGGCCGACATCGGCCACAACGGTTGGGTCAATAACGTTCAACCCCAGGTGAGCGTCCCGCAGGTCGACAACAGCGTGCACCAGAGCCGCTGACACAAGGCATACCAAGAGGGGCACCCACAACGGGTGCCCCTCTTTTCGTTGCGCACTCTCCTTAGTGCTGCGGCCTGCGACGTCCTAGGAATAGGGCCAGCCCGATGGCGGCTAAGCCCAATACCACGGCCACCCCTGCCGCGACGTACAGGAAGATGTCCCTTGCGCTCAGACCCGTTGATGACTCGTCGGCGGCCAGCCTCAGCTGGTAGTCACCCGGCAGCGGAGCTTCCTGCGGATCGTCCAGACCCGGGAACTGCTGGGTCCGGTGCACCTCGAATTGCCGTTCGCCGCTTGGCGTCTGCGTCCACACACCCCATGCGGGAGTGGCGCCGTCGAGCAACACCTTGCGCTCGCCGAACCGCGCATCGTCACCGACGTCGACGATGCGCCGCACGCGGAACGGCTCGTATGTCGCGTTGGTGTACCGAACCTGGACGGGCACGTTGTCGTAGCGCAACACCGGAGGCGGCGGTGGCGGCAGCGGCAGCCCGATCGCCGGAACGTAGCCGCCGCCGAAGAAGGTGCCGACCGCCACGTTGACGGCCGTGTCCACCGCCGCGTTGACGATGTTGGCTGCGGTGTCGACCACAGCGGTGAAGCTGTAGGCCGCGAACTGCGCCACCTCGAGGACGGCCCGCGCCAGCGGCGGGATCCAGATGATCCGCGGGGCGTTGTCGTAGATGTAGACGATCCGCACCCGCTCGTGATACGGGTTCAGGATGATCGGCCGGTAGTACTCGTCGTATTGCACCCAGTCGGGGCTCCATTGGCGGACATTGCGGTCCCAGACGCGCTCACGGTCAATGGCCAGCCGGGCGTCCACTTTCGCGCTTGCGGTGGCGTCGACACCCAGTGGGCCCTTGACACCGAGATCGACACCGATAGAGCTGGTCAGCTCAGCGACGTCGTGTTTGGCCGCCGGGTTAGTCTTCACCTCAACGGGGTTGGCGTTCCGGGCGAGCTCGACATCCGCTTGGGGTGCTTGCAGGGTCTGCGGCTCCGACATCTGGATGACCTTCGCGGCCTGCGTGACCGACACGGTTGGTGCGCCCGTCGTCGCCGCGATGGACGGACCCTGGGCGGCGCTCACCGTCGGCCCCTTCGGCTCGCTGCTCGGTGACGGCAGGTCGGCCATCGCCAAGCTCGGCGCGACCAGCGCCGCAGACGGCGGCACAGACCCGACCGACGCTGTCGGAGAAGCGCTTGTTGCGGCCGTAGCCGGTGAGGACGGAGGCGCTTGAATCGCGGGGCTCGGCGAGGCCGCAGTCGACGTCACCGCTGGCGCCTCCGAGACGGGCGGGGCGACGAGGCGCGGTTCCGGTGATTCGACCATTGTCGCGGGCGGACTCGCCGTCGTCGTCTGCGTGACGGGCGGAGGCGCCGGTTCGACCGGTTCGACCACCTGCTGTGTCTGAGGCGGCGGGGCCACGACGCTCGGGGCGGCGGGCAGATCGGCCGGCGCCTTCGGTGCCGGCCGCTCGTGCGTCGGGGCTTCAGCCTCGTCGGGCACCTGTATCTTCGGCTCGGGAGCCGGAGCGGTCGTCGTGACGACCTGATCGGTATCCGGCTTGGCGAACGCCGGCGCAATTCCTCCAGTGAGCGCTGTGAGGGAGATCACGACTCCCGACGCCAGAACGGCGACAACGCTTCGCTTAGAACAGATTTCAAGCGGTGCACCCATTCGTGCATCGACTCCTCTTAACTCAGGCAGCGTGGCGGGTTCCTCCGCCACTTCTGCCATGCGCAGCCATCTCCCCCGACGCTGGGCCTGGTCCAGCAGTGCCGCGGCGCTTTCCGTGCGGCAACGTTGCCGTGGCGACGTTGCGCACTCAGAGAATTCATCGCTGGTTCGCCAGAACTGTTACAGCGGTGGGCGCATCATTGAAGGACAGGCCGGCGGGTCAGGAGGACCGCTATGTTGCTCAAGTTGGGAATGCTGGCCGCGGGGCTCATGGCGGCAGCGGCACCCCACGCCTATCCGCCCGTCGCGACCGCGGAGCCAGCGTGGCCGGTCGCGGGGGCCGAGTCGGCCAGCGCCACCATCGACGACCTGGAGGCCCAGGGATACGACGTCCAGATCAACTGGGTGAGTGGTCTCCCCTCGGTTCCGCTCTATCGATGCAAGGTCACCGCGATCCACAACCCCAACCACGAGCCACCGACCGACAACACCTTGGCGACGGTTTATGTCGACGTCTCGTGTCCGAACCCAGATGACGATTTCTGGGGCGGCATCGGCGTCGGAATCGGTTTCTGACCGCGACTCAGATCCTGGTCAACGTGAAGAAGACCGAGTGCGTGTAGCCGGGCGCGAGACCCCATCGACACGAAATTGCGGGGTTCGTGGTGGTGAAGGTGCCGTCTTGCCGGGACGCATCGACCTTGAACGTGACCGTCCCCGGTAGCACGCCGTCGTTGTTGCACTTCGTCCCGTCGGGGAGATCCACCACGAATCGCCAGAGTCCGTTCCATGGATGGGCGTCCGCGGTCCACCCGGAGCTGTCCGCGATACGGGCGCAATCGGGTCCGCACGGCGTCACGACCCAGGTGGAAGTCATCCCCGGCCCATTCGGGGTGTAGGTGCCGCTGAAGTCGGCGGCGTTGGCGGGACTTGCGAAGGCGACGGCAGCTCCGGCGAGGACGACGGTCGCTGCAAGGCCTGCGGTGGCGTTCATGCTGTCTCCCGTTCGCTGGCGGAGTACAACCATTATTTGCCAGGAACAGCGCTCAGTCAGCCCCATTTCGATCAGCGTGTTCACCGGCTTTGCGCTTGACTACGGTAAGCGGTAGGCCCCACGACGGGAGAGCACGTGGCCGAGGTGACGTACGAGAAGGACATCACGGGCCTAGTGATGATCGATCCCTACAACGACTTCATTTCCGAAGGCGGCAAGGTGTGGGACCGGTTAAAGGGCGTTGCGGAAGCCAACGGCTGCATTCCCCACATGTTGGACGTCCTCAATGCCGCGCGACGCGCAGACATCGGGGTCTTCTACGCGCTGCATCACCGATACCGGCCAGGCGACTACGAAACGTGGAAGTACATCGCGCCGATTCAGCGAGCGGCCTGGAACCGCAAGACGTTCGAGTACGGCACGTGGGGCGGCGAGCTGCGCACCGAGTTCGAACCGCAGCCGGGTGATGTTGTGGCCCAGGAGCATTGGTGCTCCAGCGGGTTCGCCAACACCGATCTCGACCTGCAACTCAAGCGGCATGCGATCCACAAGCTCATCGTCGTCGGGCTCATCGCGCACACATGCGTGGAGGCGACGGTTCGATTCGCCGCCGAGCTCGGCTATGAGGTCACGATGGTCAAGGACGCGACGGCGGACTACTCGGACGAGGAGATGCACGCCGCTCTCAACATCAACATTCCGAACTACGCGACCGCCGTCGTGACCGCCGCGGAATTAGTGCAGGCGATCTCCTAGTCTCAGCCGCCGCACCAGTCCGCCAAGAATTCGCCAAGATCTGCGCCGCATCCTTTTCACATGGCATATGTGCGTAGTTGGGGTCGGTGTCGGCGTTCGCTGCAAATGAGAACGACCACAGCGATGATCGCCGCCCTGACCTCGCTGATGCTGGCCGGATTCTCGTCGTCGACGGCGGGTGCCCAATCGGCGTGCGGCGCGCTCGGCGGAACGGTCGGTCCCGACCGGACCTGCCATGCGCATATCGAGAACGACACTTACACGGTCGACTTCCGGTTCCCGGTCGACTACCCCGACCAGGGGGCGATGACCGACGTGCTGACGCAACGGCGGGACGACTTCATCGACTGGATCACAAGGATGCCGAACACGTATCCCCCGGAGCTCGACGTCATCGGCCACGACTACCGCTCTGGCGCTATGTCATCAGGCACTCAGAGCCTCGTGCTCACCATCGGAACCAGCGCCGGCGTCCATCCGGTGACGACATACAGATCGCTCAACTACGACCTGAGCAAGCACGCTCCGATCACCTTCGACACGCTGTTCCGACCCGGCGCTCAACCGACGGCGGTGCTGAACCCAATTGTCCAGCGCGAGTTGGACAGACACGGCGCGACGGGCGCACTGACGCTCGAGGATCTCGGCGCGAAGGCGTACGAGAATTTCGCGATCACCGACGACGCGGTCATCTTCTTCTTCGACCAAGACGGGCTGCTTCCGCACGAAAGAGGCCCGCTCACAGTCGAAGTGCCCCGCACCGAACTCGCTTCACTACTTGCCTAACCACGCCCGGACTTCACCGACAAGGAACACGACATGACGAAAACTCCACGTCGCCGACGACTCAAGAAGTTCGCGCTGACCGCTACGGCGACGATCGCGGCGACCTTCTCGCTCGCCGCATGCTCGACGAGCACGCCGGGGCCGACCACGGTCGCCGCCGGCAAGCCGGCGTCAAGTGCTCCCGCGGCCGGCCAGGCCGGCGGCTGCGAGCTAAACCCGTCGTCCGCGCAGATGCCGAGCACCAAGAAGTTCGAACCGGTGCCGGCGAACGCCAGGATCTCTGTCGCGCTGAGCGGCATCCCGTCGGGCACCGTCAAGCCGGGCGCCCCCGCGACCGAGGTCGATGTGACACTGTGCAACGACTCGCCTGTCGACTACCACAAGGTCGGCGTTGTGGTGGTGCTGACGCGCTGCAGCTGCGCGATCACGCCGATCGGGCTCCCTGAGGGCACCGGCGAACGCTTCGATCCGGCCACCGGCCGCTGGGTGACGATGGAGCATCCGGTCATCACCACGGGCATGGACTACCTCGGCGGCTTCGACGACGTGCAGGATCTGCCGAAAGGCAAGGCGGTAACGCTGCGGTACCGCGTTTCGCTCGACGCGTCGATGATCGACGGCAAGGGCGGGGTGGAGGCAACCGCCGTCGTCCCCGATCCCCTCGTTCAGATCGGTAGGGCGGACCTGCCGTTCACAGTCTCGAAAGAGTCGTCGGCACCGCCGAATGCGCCCGCGCCGCGACAGACCGTGTTGCCGTTCACGGGCCTCACCTACCCGAGCAGCGTGGCGGTGGACGCGGCCGGCGCGGTCTATCTCACCGACACCTGGAATGACCGGGTGTTGAAGCTGGCGGCCGGTTCCAACGACCAAACGGTTCTGCCGTTCAGCGGCATCGAAAGCCCAGACGGCGTCGCGGTCGACCAGCAGGGCAACGTCTACGTCACCGACCGCAATGACCGCGTCGTGAAATTGGCTGCCGGATCGGGTGATCAGACCGTGCTTCCGCTCACCGGCATCGAGCACCCTCGGAGTGTGGCGGTCGACAGAGCAGGGAACGTCTACGTCACCGGCTACACGCGAGACACCAAGGTGGTGAAGTTGGCGGCCGGGTCCAACTACCAGACCGTGCTTCCGCTCACCGGCATCAAGTCGTCCAACGGTGTGGCGGTGGACAGTGCAGGGACCGTCTATGTCAACGACGGCCCGAACAATCAGGTGGTAAAACTGGCGGCCGGATCGGCAGATCAGACCGAGCTGCCGTTGACCGGACTCGAGTACCCAGAGGGTCTGGCGGTGGACAGCGCAGGCAACGTGTACGTGGTCGACGGTAGAAACAGGCAGGTGGTCAAGGTCGCTGCAGGGTCGAACGAGCAGACCGCGGTGGCGTCGACCGTCCTCAACCGGCCCACAGATGTGGCCGTGGATGGCGCGGGCAACGTGTACGTAGTCGACAACAGCGGTTTCGGCCAGGTCGTGAAGTTGGAGGCAAGCTGATGCGCCACCTCAGCGCCGCGTTGGCCCTGCTCGTTGTAGCCGCCATCGGCGCAGGATGCAGCGGCACACCGCAGTCCCCGCTGACGACGTCACCGACCACCGCGTCAAACGGGTCACCGACCGTGTCGAGTGCGCCGACGCGGGCCTCGGCACAAATCGTGCTGCCGTTCACCGGCCTCGAAAACCCACAGGATGTGGAGGTCGACTCGGCGGGCAACGTGTATGTCGAGGATCTCCCCCAATTCGACGACGAGAACGGCTTCCCCGGCGCGACCACGCGCGTGATAAAGCTGGCGGCCGGGTCGAACGCCCCAACGGTGTTGCCGCAGTTCGTTCATGCCAGCCTCGTCGGGGACGTCGCTGGACACGTGTGGGTGGTCGATGCCGTCAGCGAGCAGTTGGTGAAGTTGGCGGCCGGGCCGGATCGCCAGGCCGTGTTGCCGCTGCCCAACTTCGGCCGGCAGCACGGCGGTGGTGTTTTGGCGATGGATACCGCAGGCAACGCGTACAGCGTCGTCGGCGGAGGCGTGGATGCCGGCGGAGGGTGCTGCGTTCCTGTCCATGTGGTGAAGTCGGCCGGTCCCGATGCCCCGACGGTGCTGCCGTTCGAGTACGTCGACGGCCTCGGAGGGATCGCGGTGGATGCCGCGGGCAGCGTCTATGCCGGCGACGGCGGACGCGACCGTGTGCTGAAGTTGGCCGCGGGGGCAGACGCTCCAACAGCGTTGCCGTTCAACCACATTGACGGTCTCGTCGATGTGGCGGTGGACTCCGCCGGCAGTGTCTACGCGGTCGATGCCAACCACAAGCGGGTCTTGAAACTCGCGCCGGGCTCGGACACGCCAACGACGCTGCCGTTCACCGATCTCAAGCATCCCGTAGCTGTGGCCGTGGACAATGCCGGCAATGTCTATGTCGCCGACGTCGGCAACGACAGGGTGCTCGAGCTTGCGGCGGAGCGCTCGTAGCGCAGAAAATCGGCCGCGACCGGCGTCCCCCGCGTTCGCCGGTCACGGCCTGTACTAAGAGCATGGCGGCCCGAAACAAGAAGGGCATGAGTAGTCGACTACTCGAATTTTTTCTACCGGTCAGTACCGTGGGCACATGAAGTATCTCGACGTCGACGGAATCGGGAAAGTCAGCCGGATCGGCGTGGGCACCTGGCAGTTCGGCTCACGCGAGTGGGGCTACGGGGACGCCTATGCCGGGGGGATCGCCCGTGACATCGTGCAGCGCGCGCTCGACCTGGGGGTGACGCTGTTCGACACGGCCGAGATATATGGAATGGGCAAGAGTGAGCGCATCCTGGGCGAGGCGCTCGGCGACAAGCGTTCCACGGTCGCGTTGGCCAGCAAGATCTTTCCGATCGCGCCGTTTCCTCCTGTCATCAAACAGAGGGAGCGCGCCAGCGCGAAGCGGTTGCAGGTCGATCGCATTCCGCTCTACCAGATCCACCAGCCCAACCCGGTGGTCCCCGACTCGGTCATCATGCCGGGGATGCGCAGCCTTCTCGACAGCGGCCACATCGGGGCGGTCGGCGTATCGAACTACTCGCTCGAGCGGTGGAAGAAAGCCGACGATGCACTCGGGCGGCCCGTCATCAGCAACCAGGTGCTGTTCTCGCTCGCGCGGCCGGGTCCGCTCGAGGACCTCGTCCCGTTCGCCCAGCGGGAGAACCGCATCGTGATGGCGTACAGCCCGCTCGCGCAGGGACTGCTCGGTGGCAGGTACGGCCTCGACAATCGGCCCGGCGGTGTGCGGGCGACGAACCAACTGTTCGGCACCGAGAATCTGCGTCGGGTGGAGCCGCTTCTGCAGACGCTGCGCGACGTTGCGACGGAGGTCGGCGCCAAGCCGGCGCAGGTGGCGCTGGCCTGGCTGATCAGTCTCCCGAACGTGGTGGCGATTCCCGGGGCGTCCAGCGTCGACCAACTCGAGTTCAACGTCGCAGCCGCCGACATCGAGTTGAGCCCTCAATCCCGCGACGCGCTCACCGCCGCAGCCCGGGCCTTCCGTCCGGTGTCCACCCGCCGATACCACAGCGACCGGGTGCGGGAGCGGCTCGGCCGTTGATCCCCAGAAGTGTTGGCATCTGAACCGCGACGCGTCTCAACTGGCGATACATGCCGCCGCGAGGGCGCTGCCGTCACCGCAGTCCGCGCGGATGGCGGTGTCGGGCGCCGTCGTCTGCTCCGGTGGCGGCGTGAACGGCGGCGGCGGCAACAGCGGGAAGATGCTGGCGCCGGTCACGCCGGTCAGTCGGGCGACGATCTGCGCGGGGATGTTCGTCGCCACGTAGAGGACGTCGCCGACGACCGGGACCTGCCCTACATAGGTGTATACGTAGTAGGGCACCGTGGCGAAGACCGTGCGCGCGTTGAAGGCCACGTTGGTCAAGAAGCCCGGGGCTTTGTTCGTGGCGATCTGGTCTTGGAGCGCCTGATGCAGATCGACCGGATCGAGGTCGCTTTGGCTCAGTGACATCAGGGGCACACCGTCGGAATCGCTCGGCTGTGGGGCGCCGAAGAGACTCAGAACCGTGGGCGTGACATCGACGATTTGGTACGTCGGGTTGATCAGCCCGTTCCCGAAAGCCGGGCCGTCGACGATGACGAATGTCGCTGTCTCATCGGGTGATTGGAAACCGTGGCCGACGCCCTTCTTCGGCCGGTGACCGTGATCGGTGACCACGATCACGGTCCAGTCTTCGCACGCGCCGGCTGCGCACGTGGCGGCCTCGCGCGCCGCCACCGCGTCCAGGATCAACCCGAGATTGTCGTCGGTTCGCGAAATGGCAGCCGCGTACTCCGGGGACGCGCCGCCGAACATATGCCCGTTCTCATCGACCTGGACGAGGTAGGTGAAGAGGAAGTTCGGGACCTCCTCATAGCCGGGATCGGTGCCCTCAATCGACTTGACGGCCTCCGCGGTGACCGCGGCATCGGTCAGCGACCAGTTCGTGTCGCCGGGGATCTGTGCGATGGGGACGACTTCGTCGGCGGGGATCGAGCCTGCGCCGGCGATTTGGGCGATGACGTCCCAGTCGCCGATGGCCTTGGTCTCGATGGCCGAATCGTATGTCTCGAGTTGGTTGTACACCGTCGGCCATTCGTCGTACGTCCACGGAGTGAAGACGTTGTTGATCACGCCCGTCTTGTTGTCCCACGCACCGGTCAGAATGGCCGTCCACGACGGGTTCGAGATGGTGGTGTGCCCGACGATGCTCGGCGCGGAGTTGGTGCTGGTATCCATCAGGGCGAAGAAGTTCGTGTTGGTGGGGTCGGCGAGCACCCTGCTCAGGTTCGTGCCGTCGACACCGATCACCAGCACGTGCTGGGTCGTGGGATCCACCAGCTGAGCAGTGGTCTGTGGGGACGCCACATAAGCGGTACGGCGGAAGACGATCCGCTCCATCTCATCTCGCACCGCAGCCAACATCGCCCACACCACCGGTGCCTGAATCGGCGATCCCGTCCCCGCGCTCAGCGACGGCTGCAGCACCGCAGTCACTACGTGCGAGACGACCCTCACCAGGGTGGGACGTTGTGGTGGGGCTGCCGGCGCGGCTGGCACGGCTGCTGTCACGAATGTCGTTGCAGCCGTTGGAATCACGACATTCGAGACTGGCGCGGAGGAGTAGCGCGCGGGCGATTCGGCAACTTCGGCAATGATGAGTTTCTGCGACTTCTTCGCACGAAGTGGAGTCGGCTGTTCAGCCCTGGTGACGAACGACTCGACCCGGCCGGAGGCGTCCGGAATTTTGATGGCGCGTTTAGTCGCTGACTTCGTCGCTGCCCGTTGGTCGGGCGAATCGCCGCTCACCGACTCCTTGACTGCGTCTTTCTGCGCTGAGCCCGACGCTGACTTCGGGTCCGAAGCCGACAAGTCGGAGTCGTCGCCGTCCGCCGAAGCCCCACGACTGCGCGCCGAGGTCTTCTTCGCTGTCGAGGACCTACTACGCGTGGATGAGGACGTGCTCTTGGACGACGAGGTGTTCGTAGCTGAGGACGTACTCGTAGATGACGAACCGCCGGTCGAGGATGACGAGCCCGATGGGTCGGCGTACGCAATTCCCGGCGTGGTGGCCATGGCCACCCCCACCCCCAGGGTCACTGCCAGTGCTCCGACCCGACCGATGTGCCTCGCGTAACCCATGGCGGTTCCTTCCTTCGCGCGGAATCGCGGCAGCAAAGATGACCTTGGCGTAAATTACGCCCTTCTCACAGCCCTTTCCCAGGAATCGCCGATTACAGCGCCAGCCAGGTGGTCTTCAGGCCGGTGTATTTGTCGAGGGCATGCAGCGATAGGTCGCGGCCAAACCCGGATTGCTTGAAGCCGCCGAACGGTGTCTGCGCGCTCAGCGCGTCGACGGTGTTGACCGACACAGTGCCGGCCCGCAGCGCGGCCGCAACGCGATGCGCCCGCGAGAGGTCCTTCGTCCACACCGAGGCAGCCAGTCCGTAGACGGTGTCATTGGCCATCCGGATGGCCTCGGCCTCGTCGTCGAACGTCTGCACCGCGAGCACCGGGCCGAACACCTCCTCGGTGACCAGCTCGGCGGTGGATGCCAGATCGGCGACGATCGTCGGCGCGATGAAACAACCCCGCCCGCCGACGGTTTCCCTGGTGCCGCCCAACAAGATCCGGCCCTGCGATCGGGCCCGTTCGATGAAGCCGAGCACACGGCGGGTGTGCTCCTCGTCGACGATGGCGCCCAGCGCCGATGCCGGATCCAACGGGTTTCCGGGTGTCATCAGTGCGGCGCACTCCACGAGTCGCGCGAGGAACTCATCGGCGATCGACGCGTGCAGCAGCAGGCGGGAGTTCGACGAGCACACCGCGCCTTGGTTGTAGAACGCCCCGAAGATCGCCTTCTCCACGGCGGCGTCCAGGTCAGCGTCGTCGAACACCAGATTGGGGCTCTTGCCGCCGCACTCCAGCCAGACCTGTTTGGCGTTGGAATCCGCCGCGTAGCGCAGAAACCGTTTGCCGGTTGCGGTGGATCCGGTGAAGGCGACGACGTCCACATCGGGGTGGCGGCCCAGCGCCTCGCCCGCCGTGGGTCCCAGCCCGGGCACCACATTCAACGCACCGTCGGGCAGGCCGGCCTCGGCGGCCAGTTCAGCGAGCCTGATCGACGAGAGCGGCGCCTGCTCAGCGGGTTTGAGCACCACGCTGTTGCCCGCCGCCAGCGCCGGGGCCACCTTCCAGACGGCGAGGTCCAGCGGGAAGTTCCACGGCGTGACAGCACCGATGACGCCCAGCGGTTCACGGGTCACCAAGGCGAGATTGCCGGGCTCGGTGGGTGCGATCTCGCCGCCCCGTTTGTCGATCGCCTCGCCATAGAACGCGAAGAGATCGGCGGCCGAGGGCACGTCGACGTTGTGCGCCTCTTCGACGAGCTTGCCCATGTCCATCGAATCCAGCACTGCCAGTTCTTGGCTGTGCTCGGTGATGAGTTCGGCGAGACGTTGCAGCACCTTCTTGCGATGGGTGGCCGACGTCCGCGACCACGAGCCGGCCTCGAACACCGCACGCGCGGAGGCGACGGCGGCGTCGACGTCGGCGGCGTCGGCGGACGACACCGGGGCGATCAGTTCACCGGTGGCGGGGTTGACCGAGTCGAATGTTGCACCGGAAGCCGACGCTCGGAAGTCTCCGTCGATGAAAATCTCTGTGCGCGGTGTGATTTCGTCGGCGAGCCGAGTCCAGTCGTCGAGCGTGGTCATCTGCAGCCTCTCAGGGAACGTAGATCGCGAATTGTTTGACCAGCGGCTCGGTCACCCGGTATTCGCCGCGCCAGCCTTTGGTCAGGGTGAACGAGTCCCCCGGACCGAAGGTATGGGCCACGCCGTCGTCACCGGTCAGAGTGATCGAGCCCTCCAGCACCCGGGTGTATTCGTCGCCGGGGTAGTTCTCGATGTACTCGGCGTACGGCTCTGCACGCCACGAACCCACCGTGAACTTGTCGTCGGCGCTGGTCAGATGAACGGCCTCACGTTCTGCCGGGTCCCCATCACGCAGGGTTTGGGCGGTGACGTAGTTACTGGGAGACATGGCGGCGACGGCATCGGGGCCAACAGGGATCGGGGCTACCTGGTTTGTCGGGCTGGACACGAGTCCTCCTAGATTCGGGCCGGTTCGACCGGCGTGATAGGTAGATGGATGACGGCTTCAGTAGCGAGTTCGGTGACTTCGCGCAAATACGGGACCGGGCCGAGAGGCTGCGGTTCGTCGAGTTCCTCGGCGTAGCGGTGGCCCGACCACACGGCCGCCGCGATCGTGGCCGGCGCCCACGCATCGCCAATGGCACGCACACTCAACAGGTCGGCATCGGCCCATTCGCTCTTGCGCCCCAACAGCTCTTGATAGAGACGGTCGTGAGGGAGTCGCGCGGTCACCATGACGACGGAGTCAGCGTTCACCGCGCCTTCATCGCCGGTGTACACGCACGCCGTGCGCACGCCGTCAGGGGTTACGGAGGTGACCGCGGTGTTGGTGCGCACGTCGATGCCGGCTCGGATCACGCGTTTGCGGATGCGCGCCACCTCGAGTGTGTTGGTGGTCCACTGTGACACGTGGGCCGCGGGGGTGATCAACGTGACGTCGAGTCCCTCTTTGGCGAGCAGTTCGGCGACGACACCGCCCATGTAATAGTGGTCGTCGTCGAACACCACGACACGCTGGCCGCGCGGCCGGGCGCCAGTCATTATCTCGTCGGGGCTCAAAACCTCTGCGCCCTCGGCGATCTCCATGGGTTTGGTGTGCCAGCGCCCGACGCCGTCGTGGCGCCAATGTGCACCGGTGGCCACGACGACGTGGTTGAACTCGTTGTCGATGATGTCGTCGGCGGTCATCTCGCTCTGCATGAAAACCTCGACGTTGTCGAGTTTGCAAATCTGCTGTTCGCGGTAGTCGACGACCCGGATCCATGCGGACAGGCTCGGCAACTTCGATTCGCGCGCGACCCGGCCGCCAAGGGCGCGGGTGGCTTCTGCCAGGCTCACGGTGTAGCCGCGGTTACCCAGAGAGCGGGCGGCTTCCAGGCCGGCAGGTCCGGCACCGACCACAAGCACTGTGGAGTCACTGGACTTCTTCCGGATTTTCTCGGGATGCCAGCCGCGGCGGAATTCCTCGCCCATGGTGGGGTTCTGGGTGCAGCGGATCGGCGACATCGTGAAGTCCCCGGACACGCAGATGTTGCAGCCGATGCATTCGCGGATGTCCTCGAGGTTGCCGGTCTCGATCTTGCGCGGCAGGAACGGATCGGCGATGGAGGGCCGCGCGGCGCCGATCAGGTCCAGCACACCGGTCTTGACCTGGTGCACCATCATGTCTGGTGAAGTGAAACGGCCAACTCCCACAACAGGTTTGGTTGTCAGTGCCTTCAGCCCTCGGACATAGGGTTCCTGTTCGGCCTCGGGGCCGAACCGCGACGTCACCGAGTCGTCCTCCCAGCTGCCAAGGACGAAGTCCCAGAGGTCGGGGTGCTCGCCCAGCGTGCCGATGACGTCCTCGATCTCGGCGCGTGTGATGCCCTCGTCACCGAGGAGCTCGTCCACCGAGATGCGGCATGCCACAGCGGCTTTGCCGTCGCATACCTCGCGGGTGTCCTCGAGGATCTCGCGCAGCAGGCGGGCCCGGTTCTCGATGCTGCCGCCGTATTCGTCGCTGCGGTTGTTGTAACGCCGGGACAGGAAGTGGTGCAGGCCGCCGATGGCGTGTCCGGCGTAGACGTACACGATGTCGTACTCGGCCTGCAGTGAGCGGCGGACTGCTTCGCGATGCCAATACCGCATATCCGCGATGTCGGCCTTGGTCATCTCGCGAGCCTGGACCGGGTCGTAGTTCCACGACACCACAGGCAGGTTCTGCGGGCCTAGAGGAGGTTCACGGCTGATCAGGTTCGGGCTGTTGAGCCCGTTGTGCGCCAGTTCGATGCCGGCCAGCGCTCCCCCTTCGTGGATCTTCTCCGAGATGCGGGTGAGCGCCGGCAGGTCCTGGTCGTCCCACAGCCGTAGCTCGATGAAGGGGCCGATATCAGAGGTTGGGTGGATCTCTACTTGTTCGGTGCAGACCACGGCCCAGCCGCCCTCGGCCTTGACCCGACGCATGTACGCCTCTCCCGACGGGTCGCGGTATCCCATGCCGTTGCAATGCGGTACCTGGTAGAAGCGGTTGCGTGCGGTGACCGGGCCGATTTGCACGGGCTCGAAGAGGATGTCGTAGCGAGGGTCTCGCATGGGAGTCACTCCTGTGTTCGTCGACAGTTGTGGGCTGAGGCGTGACCTCGGTCACGACGAGTCATCAACAATCGTCGTGTCATCCGTAACCGGGGTCAACTAGTGGTTTCAGTGGTTTTGCATCTCATTTCGCGATGAACTCCGCCTGCGACGATGACCAGCTGCGTATCGGAAATTCCGATTTGCTTTGACGGAAAACGATGCTTTACAGCTGTAGACGTCGCGCGCCACTGTGGGGGCGATCACATCCACACGAGAACAGAGGATCATTGTGGAATCGCAACCAACACTCGGTGCGTCCGACGATCGGGAGACCGCGCAAGCTGATCGCGAGGTCAAACACCTCAAGAAGACCCTTGGCCGGCTCGACATCGTTTTTCTGATCGTCGCCGCCGTCGTGTCGATCGAGACGCTGGGCCAGGTATCCGGGTTCGGCGCGCAAACGTTCACCTGGGCGCTTGTGCTCGCCGTCTTCTTCCTTGCCCCCTACGGCTTGATCTTCGCCGAGACAGGTGGCGCATTCACTGGCGAGGGTGGCGTATATGTCTGGTGCAGAAAAGCTTTCGGTCGACCGGTGGCGGCCATCGCCTCGCTGCTGACCTGGGTCACCCAACCCGTGTGGGTCGGCGGATCGATGGCCTTCATCGCCTCGGAGACATGGAGCACATACGTCACGCCGTTCGAACACGGCTCGGTGACCGACTACGTCTTCAAGCTGGTGTTCATCTGGTTGACTGTGCTGGCCGCGATCGTCAGCCTGCGGCACGGCAAGTGGATCCCCAACGTCGGCGCCATCCTCAAGATCGCGTACCTGGGGATCTTCCTGGTGACCACCGCGATCTACGCGATGCAGCACGGCGTGGCCGGCCTGTCGGTCAGCGATTTCAGCCCGACCGTGGGCGGACTCCTGGGCGCGACTCCGCTGTTGTTGTTCTCCTACTTGGGATTCGAGTCCGGCAACAGCGCAGCCGGTGAGATGAAGAACCCTGCGCGCGACGTGCCCATCGCCATCGCCCGCTCCGCCGGTATCGCCGCGGCCGCCTACTTGCTGCCGATCTTCGCGATCCTGCTCGTACTGCCCTCCGACGAAATCACGGGTATCGGCGGCCTGATGGAAGCCGTCGCCAAGGTGTTCAGCGTCTACGGCGCCGCGGCCCCCGTCATGCTGACGGTGACAGGGGTCATCTTCGCGATCATCCTCATGACGCAGGGTTCGGCGTGGATGATCATCAGTGACCGGATGCAAGCGATGGCCGCTGCCGACGGTTCCTTCTTCGGCGGCTTCTTCGGCAGGTTCCATCCGCAACTGGGCACTCCGGTTCGGGTCAATCTGCTCTCCGGTGTGGTGGCGACGGTGTTCTGCCTGGTTGCCATGCAGGTCACCGGATCGTCGGCGGCGATCTTCGGTGTGGTGCTGAGTATTTCGATTTCCACCTTCCTGCTCAGCTATGTCATCGCGATCCCTGCGGCAGTGCGCCTGCGCACGCGGTTCCCCGAGGTGCCGCGGCCGTTCCGCGTGCCGACCGGCGACACCGGCTTCCGGATCCTCGGCGGGCTGTGCTTCGCCTGGGTCGCACTCGGATCGTGGGTGGCCGTGTTCCCGGGAACTCTCGAGGCGCTGTTCGGTATCGACTACGACTTCGGCGAAACGTGGGGCGTCAGCCAGACGACGTTCGAGCTGTTCACCCTGGGCACCCTGGCCGTGCTGGGCATCCTCGGCGCCGTCGGGTACCTGCGCGCCCGGCCGGTGCGGGCCGAACGTCCCGACACCGCGCCGCTGGAGGACACAGTCGGGACGATTCCTGGAAAGCAGGCCGCCCAGCTGTAATGCTGGTACTCCCAGCAGTGGTAGGGAGTAGCAGCATGCGCCGACGTCCCGACGTCACGCTCACTCAGCTGCGGTATTTCGTGAAAGCTGCCACCTACTCCTCCATGACCAAGGCCGCCGACGAGTTGCACATCGCACAGTCGGCGGTCTCGGCCGCTGTCAGCCAACTCGAGCAGCAGATCGGCACGCAGCTGTTCATCCGACACCGCGCCCGCGGCCTCGCCCTGACCGCAGCCGGTGAGGAGATGCTGCGTGACACCCTGGCCCTGCTGGCACATCTGGACGAGGTGCTCGACGGCGCCAGCGGCCGCGTCGACCAGGTACACGGAACGGTGCGGCTGGCCTGCTTCATCACGCTGACGCCGTTCGTCCTGCCGCGTCTGCTGTCCGACCTCGGTGTGCAGCATCCCGATCTCGAAGTCGAAGTCATCGAGACATCGGCCGACGAGGTCCGCACCGTGCTGCGCAACGGGACAGCCGAACTAGCCCTCACCTACGATCTCGCGCTCGGAGCCGGGGTCGACGCCGAGTATCTCGGTGTCGCCGCCCCCTACGTGGCGCTGCCGCCCGAACATCGGCTGGCCAAACGGAAATCCATCCGGTTGACCGACCTGGCGGACGAACCGATGGTGTTGCTCGACCTTCCCGACAGCCGGGACTACTTCGAGGCGATGCTCGCCAAAGCCGGTGTGACGCCGAATATCCGGTACCGCTCGGCCAGTTACGAGACGGTCCGCGGGCTGGTCGCTCGGGGGCACGGGTTTTCGATACTCAACCAGTTGCCTGCGCACCGCGAGACCTACGACGGCGGCGCGGTGACCGCCGTCGCCATCCGTGACGACCTCCCCGGCCTGCCGATCGTAATGGCCCGACTGCAGTCAGTGCGTACCACAGCGCGCGCGCGTGCTGTGGCCGCGGCAGCGCGCGCTATCTTCGCCGATCAATCGCCTTGAGATCATTAGGCCGGCAGAGGTTTTCGGGACTTAGTACACGGGCGAGGACTGCGTTGTCGAGGAGTTCGGCGCGTCGTACTAGTTCCGGTATGGATGCGCCGGTGGCAATGGCTTCCGCGACCAGGGCGGTGGAGGCCTCGTAGCCGAGGAGTGGGCTGAGTGCGGTGGCGATGCTGGCTGACCCGAGCACGGTGTCGCGCATGTGTTCGGGGTTGGCGGTGATTCCCTGAATGCAGCGTTCGCCCAACACGTTCACGGCAGCCGTGAGGTGGTTGAGTGAGGACAGCAGGGCGCGGGCAATGATCGGTTCGAAGGCGTTGAGCTGCAGTTGTCCGGCTTCGGCGGCCATGGTGACAGTGAGGTCATTGCCGATCACTTCGAAGGCGACTTGATTGACGACTTCCGGGATGACGGGGTTCACCTTCCCCGGCATGATGCTCGAGCCGGCCTGCACCGGCGGCAGGTTGATCTCGCCGAAGCCGGCCCGTGGGCCCGAGGACAGCAGCCGCAGGTCGTTGCAGATCTTCGACAGCTTCACCGCCGTACGTTTGGCGACACCAGACAGTTGTACGAAGGCGCCGACGTCGGAGGTCGCCTCGATGAGGTTTCCTGCGGTGGTCAGCGGCAGACCGGTGATGTGGCGGAGTCGATCGCACACAAGTGCCGCATATGCCGGGTGCGCGTTGAGTCCGGTGCCGATGGCGGTGCCGCCGAGGTTGATCTCGGCGATCAGTATCGACGCTTCGCCGAGCCGGTCGGCGTCCTCGCCGATGGTCACCGCGAAAGCCCCGAATTCCTGGCCGAGCGTCATCGGTACTGCGTCTTGCAGCTGGGTTCGTCCGAGCTTGAGCATGTCGGCGAACTCGCGCGATTTGGCAGCACAGCGTTCGACGAGTCCGCCGAGTGCCTGTTCGAGCGATCGGCAAGCGATCCCGAGGGCGACCTTCACGGCGGTCGGGTAGACGTCATTGGTGCTCTGTCCGAGGTTGGCGTGCTCGAGTGGGTGAACGAGGTGGTAGGCGCCGCGTTCATGGCCGAGGATCTCCAGGGCGCGGTTGGCGATCACCTCGTTGGCGTTCATGTTGGTCGATGTTCCAGCCCCGCCCTGGATCTGGTCGACGACGAACTGGTCGTGCAGTGACCCGCCGCGGATCTCCATGCAGGCGGCGATGATCGCCTCGGCGATCGCGGTGTCCAGCAGCCCGAGTTGCTGATTGGCTTCTGCGGCCGCCTGTTTCACCGAGGCAAGGCCGACCACGAGGTCACTGTGCCGCGAGATGGGGACCCCGCTGATCGGAAAGTTCTCCAGCGCGCGCGCTGTGTGCACACCGTAGTAGACATCGGCAGGCACTTCCCGATCGCCGAGTAAGTCGTGCTCAACGCGCACGCTATGGGACACGGGTCGGCTCCAAGAGTCGGTGACGGATGTGCGTTTGGGAGGCAGCATCGACGACCGTGCCGGCCAGCGCGAGCGCTCCTTGCGCGATCGCTGTTTCTGCTGCGGTGGTGACGGTGGCCGCCGCGAATTCAGGTTGGTGGTTGACGGCAGGCAGCGACTCGATGCCGATGTAGGGGTGAACTGCGGGAAGAGACTGTGAGACGTTGCCCATGTCGGTGGACGCGCGCGCCATCATGGTGTCGGGTCCTGAGCTGAAACGCCGACCGGCTTCTGTTGCCCGCCGCTCGTAGCACGCGAGAAGTTCTTCGTCGGTGCGGAACTCCGCGTACGGTTTGGACTCCGGTGTGACGGTGAGGTCGGCGCCGGAAGCCAGTGCGCCCGCTTCGAAGCAGCGCATCACCCGCGGCTCGACCTCCGCCAGTGCGGCGAGAGTCTCGGCGCGCACGTACCACCGTCCTTCGGTGTGTTCGGCGATGGCGTTCGGCGCCTCTCCGCCGCGAGTCATCATGCCGTGTACCCGCACCGAGGAGGGCAGCTGTTGACGCAGGAGTCCGATCGCGACCTGGGCGATGGTGAACGCGTCGGCCGCGTTGATGCCTCGTTCGGGGTAGGCGGCGGCGTGTGCCGACCTGCCCTTGTACTCGATGTGGCTGTGCGACACGGCAAATGGTTGTGCCCGGGCCACGTCGACGGGACCGGGGTGGACCATCGCGGCAGCGTGCTGTCCGGTGAATCCGTCGCGTTCGAGCAGCTCGATCTTGCCGCCCCCGCCTTCTTCGGCCGGAGTACCGATCACCGTGAGCGTCACACCGAGGTCATCGACGACAGGCGCCAACGTGAGCGCCGCCCCGGCGGTGATCGCGGAGATCAGATTGTGGCCGCACGCGTGCCCGAGGCCGGGGAGCGCGTCGTATTCGGCACACAACGCGATGTGCAGGTCGCCGCTGCCGAGCTGCGCGGCGAATGCGGTGTCGAGGCCGCAGTACTGTTCGGTGACGTCAAATCCGTTGTCCGACAACAGCCCCGCCACCCGGCGAGCTGAACGAACCTCTTCCCATGCGGTTTCTGGGTGGTCGTAGAGGTCACGGGACAGTTCGATCAGCCGCGGGTGGGCGGCGGCTACTCCCCCGGCTATCGCGGCGTCGATGCTTGTCACCGGTCCCCCGGTACTCCGTACGAGGGGGCGCGCGTCGGGTCGATGCCACGCACCCGATAGTCGTCCTTCTGCGGCTTCCACAGCCGCCACAGCTCGATCAGATCAGTTACCGGATCGGCGGCGTAGTCAACCCGCAGGTCGGTCACCGGCCACGGAACGTCCTCCACCACAAGCAGACCCGCGGCGTGCACCGGGCCTTCTTCACCACCGGCGGCCATTGCCGCCTGTAGGCCGTCGAGCAGGCGCTCTTCGAAGGCCGCCGAAGCGCTGTCGGTATAGCCGGCCAGCAGCTCGGAGATCACCCTTTTGTCTTTGAGGAGGTTGCCTGCGGCTGCCGCTTGATCACCCTGGGCCTGGGTGTGCACACCCAGGCTGTGTGTTCCGGAGTGCACCGCGGTGTTGCCGCGGATGTCGACGACGGTCAGCTGCCGGTAGTCAGGGAATTGTTCGTGTGCCAGTGCGGCTTTGAGAGCTGTGTCGGCGTCCGAGCCGCCGGCGAGAGAGTCGAGCACGCGTGGGCCGAGCGCCGGGTTGGTGACGTTCTGTGAGGCGACAACCCCGACGGTCGCCCGTGCATGTGCGCACCGCGACGCGACCGCGGGGCTCGACGAACAGACCACGATGCCGAATGCGCCCGTGGCGAAGTCTCGCGCAACGAGGGAGAACGTCATTTGTCGGCGTCTTTCGACTCGCTGATGACCGCGGTGGCGTCGATCTCCACCAGCCACTCGGGGCGCGCGAGTGCCTCGACGACCAGCCCGGTCGAGACCGGGTAGACGCCTTTGAGCCAACGCCCCATGATCCGGTACACCGTTTCGCGATACCGGATGTCGGTGAGGTAGACGGTGACCTTGACGATGTCCTGCAGCGAGCTGCCGGCCTCGTCGAGGAGCATCGCGATGTTGCTCATCGCCTTCTCGGCTTGAGCCGCGACGTCACCGATGCCCACCGATTCGCGTGTGTCGAGATCCTGGCCGATCTGTCCGCGCAGGTAGACCACTCCGCCGGCGACGACCGCCTGACAGAGGTCGTTGTCGAGGTTCTGTTCGGGGTAGGTGTCCCTGGTATTGAAGGGCCGGATCCGGTTGTGGGTGCCGTGTGGTGTTGCCGCGGCGCTCATTTGGCCACCCGATCCGATACCTCTGAGCCGTTGTAGGCGAGGTAGCCCCGCTGGACCGCGATCTGGTCGGCGAGATATTTGGCGTCATGCCACACGCCCCAGATGAAGCTCGATCCGCGTCGCGACAGCCAGGGCAATCCGAGGAAATAGATTCCGGGCTCAGAAGATACGCCGCGCTGGTGATTGGGCCTGCCGTTCTCGTCGAACGCGTCGACCTGCAGCCAGCCGTAGTCGAGAGCGAAGCCGACCGCCCAGACGATCGAGGTGATGCCGGCAGCGGCGAGATCGAGTTCCAGAATCGGGTTGGCAACGCAGTCCGGGTCGGGTCCGAGGGTGCGGGCCTGCGGCTCCCTGGGCAGCTCGAGACCGTTTCGGGCGACGTATGCGTCAGCCTCGTCGAGCATGGCCAGGTAGTTCGCGTCACCGTTCTCGATGTTGACGCGAAGGTCGGGGGCGAAATGCATGACGCCGTTCTCGAACGCATCTGCCAGCCCAAGGAGTGTGATGCCACTCGAGGCGAGGGACCGGAAGTCGACGGTGTGTCCGCCGTGTGCTCCGCTGACGGCGATGGTCACATGCTCGGCGCCACGCGGAGGCGCCGAAGCGTCCCACTTGCCGAGAACTCCAAGCCACCAGCAGAAGTCGCGACCGCGATAGCTTCGCGGCGGACGATCATGCGGCCCGACCGCGAGGTAGACCTGGCGACCCGACTGCTGGAGTTCGTCGGCGATCTGCACCCCCGACGATCCTGCTCCGACAACGAGGACGGCGCCGGCGGGCAGCTGTTGCGGATTGCGGTACGAGCTGGAGTGAAGCTGATGGATTCCAGCGCTGTCGGGAACGACCGTCGGAATGATCGGCCGCTGGAACGCTCCTGTTGCGGCTACGACATAGCGTGCCTCGATGGTTCCTTCGGAGGTTTCCACGCGGAAACCCGCCCGGCCGTTGTTCTTCCGCACCGACGTCACCTCGACGCCGGTGCGGATCGGCGCGTCGATTTTCTCCGCGTAGGCCTCGAAGTAATCCGCGACCTGTTCCTTCGTGGCGAAAGCGTCGGGGTCGATGTTGAATTCCTGACCCGGAAAACGATCGTGCCACGCGGGCCCGTTCGCCACCAGCGAGTCCCACCGCCATGACCGCCACCGCTCGGCGATGCGGTCGCGTTCGACGACAAGATGGGGCACGCCAAGTAAGCCGAGATGCTCGCTCATCGCGATGCCGGCTTGACCCGCGCCGACGACGAGAACCTCGATCTCGTGGCTCGACATCTCAACCTCCACTGCTTGGAACAGACTTACTAGTTGGTTCCATGATTCAGCCGGCAATCACATCTGTACAGCTCATAGTTTCGATGTATTGCATCTGGAAAACCGATCTAGTGGTGGATCGCTGGCCCGCGACTCGCGGGAGGGTTAGACCGGACGAGACGAGAAGAGCTGACTATCTTGGTGCAGCGCGTCGATGTCGGGCAACGCGATGTCGTTGACGCGCTACTGCGCAAAATTCGCCGGATGTTTGGTGCATTCAGAGCTGAACGGTGTTGAGCGGCGACAGGTCCGTCTGCATGAGCACAACGTTGTAGTTGCCCCACAACGACATGTCCCAGTACAGGTTGCTCACGTCAGGATCACCGTTCTCATCGGTCAACTTGCCGGTGCCCGACCACGGATGGATCATCGGCGCGTAGAGGCCCGGGTACCGCACCGACGTCGCGATGGTGATCGGATCCGACCACGGTCCCTCCGGCTCGTCTGCGGTCCGCAGCTGGACGTTGTTGTGGCCGTCCGCGTACAGCACGACGTACTTGCCCAAGTACTCGTTGTACTGGACCGACATCTCGCTGACATTGCCGCCGGTCTTGGCGCCGAACACGCCGCCGAGGTAGCCGCCGAAGACGTTCGGGTTGTTGGCCCAATCCACGACGAAGCCGAAAAGGCCTTTGGAATGGGTGGAGTCGCCAATGACCGGCACGGCGACCGCGGCGTTGCCCTGCACCCAGTCGGAGCCGTCCCAGTACTCGTACTTGGACAGATCAGTCACGTCATCCTCGGGCACTCGCGATAGGTACGCCGAGCCGGCGCGACCCGACGGCGTACCGAAGGCGTACAGATAGCGGGTTTCGCCAGGACCGACCTTGTCCTCGGGCTCCAGCACATACGCTGCCTGCTGGAAGTTCTGGTCACCCGGCCGGTACGGCGTGGAGGACCGCAACCAACCCGCCGAGCGGATCGTCGATGGGACCAGCACCCACGTGTCGGTGCTCTGGTCGTACATCGAGATCGCGGAGTAGTTGGTGGTCCACCGGCCCGGCCTGTCCCACGACTTGACCGACATGTAGTTGACGTACTGCTCGTTGTTGACCGACACCGCCGAAGTCGGGATCACGGTCACTTCGGAGCCAAGCGGGCCCAGTGCGCTAGGGGCACTCGGGATGAACTGGAAGGCGGGGCCGGTTTGCAGCAAATCGAGACCGTTGTACAACCTGGTATCGGTGCTGAGCAGCAGGACGTTCGACCGCCAGCCCTGGGTCATGTTCGTATCGCTGAAGGTGTCCCCGAACGCCAGCTGGATCTTGCCCGTCAGCCCGTTCTCCCAGATGATCCCGAGATCGGTGCCGCCGATGTTGAAGCCGTCGGTGATACCCGGTCCTGTTACCCAGCCGACTTCTTTCGAGGGCAGGGTCGTCGGCGTCGTGACGACTGCGGCTGCGGTGACGACGCTTGGTTGTGCGGAAATCGAGGAGCGCGACGGATTGCTAGATCGCTCGAATTCCCTTCGCGCCGCTGCCAGCAGCGTCCACAGCGCCGGTGTCTCGGCGGGTGCGAGCGGAGTGTTAACGGCGTGCGGGGCGAACCCGACCGCCGCCAGCAGGTTCGACACCAAGCGCGGCACAACGCGCTCGAACGTCACAGCCGGACCCGATTGCGCCGCGGCGCTGAGGGTGACGGGTTCGGTGGTCGATACAGCATTATCCAGGATTCGGGGCGAGGCAACCCCTTGGCTGACGCTGTCGACGACCTTCCGCGCCGCGGTGACGGCGTTGTCGTGCATTGGTGCGGGCTCAGGGGCCGCGGCTTGGAACATCGACGATACCGCCGGACGGGTCGACGGCGCGGTCAGGGTGATCGTCGGGCGACCGCTTTTGGGTGTGGTCGGCGACGACGAGGTCTTGGTGTCGACATAGGAATGCGATGCCGCCGGGGCGCCATCATCCTCGACGGAGGCGCCGACGGCGCGCCGGACCGCATCGGCGATTTTGCGGGCGGGCTTGGAACCTCTGGCCGCGCCGTCCGAGCCGGCCGCTGCGCTGTGCGACACGACGGGCTTGCGCGGTTTGGGTGTGGTGTCCTCGCGCGATGCCGACGAGGAGGTCTGCTTCGGCGACGACTTCGCCGAGGCGTCCGAATCCGACGCCGATGACTTGGAGATCGATGACTCCGAGCCCGAATCAGAGCTATCGGCCCATGCCACGCCGGTGCCGGCGGCCATGCCTATACCCAGCGAAACCACCAAAGCACCGATCCGGCCCGCATGCGCAGCAGCCTTCGTCGGACTCATCAGATTCGCCCCTGTCGTGTAACTCGAAACGCAGTGTCGCAGATATCGAGTCACCTCCGCGGGATATACCGGCCGAATTCGCCAACGTGTCGCAGAGCTAGACCGTCGCATTCGAAACGCGAATCGAGTCCCGTCCGCGGTCCGATCAAGACGGACAAGCGGACATTTCGCGGAGGCCGCCGATCGTGGTAGGCCGATACGGATCTAAATGCGCTCGCTCCTAGAGGGTTTCAAGCAAACTCATAGAGAGCTCCCGCCGTTCTCTGCAGCTTGAATCGCTTGTGGCACAACATGATTCTTCCAAACACGTATGTACGCCCGGCCAACGGTCATACCCATTAGGTAGGTAATGCATGCGGGCGCGCGATGATCGCCCACCAGTGTGCCGCTCAGCAACCCAGGTCGACAACGGCGGCGGCGATTATGTCTAGAGCAGCGTTCACCGACACGCCCAATTCGTTCATCACCATGTTGACGGCGTCCGTGGAACGTGTGTCGCTGTGCACTGCTCCGCACGCCCGGTAGCCCTCGGAGAGCAATTGCTCAGTTGTGAGAAAGGTCAGGCTGTCCTTCAGCCGCAGATAGTCGCTCTCGCTGGCCGCAGCGGGCGCTGCGGTCCCCACGGCGATCCCCGCTACCAGCGCGACTATCGTCATGCTCGGCTTCACGCTCACCGATGTGGGTTCCCCCGAACCGTACGTTCATGCATGGACATCGTCAGAACTACGCGAAGCCATCGACAACGGCCGGGTCGCGCTGCATTGGATGCGCGCTGCCGGCAGCTCCGCACTTCATGCCAATCGCCATCGGGCACGGGAGGTCAGGGGGTCGTCCAGGTCACGGAGTCGCCCGCCCGAGAATGAGCGGATGGACGATCGCCGGCATGCCGCGCCACACGTCCTCGTCGGCTGCGATGGTGAATCCACAGGCACGCATCAGCTCCACGGTCGCGCGGTTGCAGTGGCAGCCGCCGGCGAAGCTGCGCCACGGTCGGAGCAGATAGTCCTGGCAGGCCGCGAGAAACCGCGAGCTCGCGCGCACGTGCTCGATGAACAGCAACTGCCCATCCGGGCGAAGCACGCGGGCGATCTCGCCCAGGGTGCGCTCGGGGTCGTTGACGGTGCAAAGGACGAGCGTCGAGACCACGGTGTCCACTGACGCATCGGCCAGCGGAAGTCGCTCGGCAGGCGCGTCGACGATCCGCGCGCCGCGCCCGTCCCGCTGCAGGCGACGCGCGAGTCTTCGGCGCATCGCCGCATCGGGCTCGGTGAGCACAAGCTCGGTGATTTCGTCGGGATAGTGCGCAACGTTCAGCCCGGTCCCGGCGCCGATCTCGACAACCCGCCCACGGGCGTTACCCACGAGCACGCTTCGCCGGCTGCGCATGCCTGCCAGCTCCCCCAGCCACACAAACGGGTCGTACACCCGGGCCATAATCCGCAGCCACGCTCCAGACGGAGGGCTCGCCTGAAGTTCCATGCTGGCGGTGTTTGTCATGCCGCGAACGTACGACCAGCCGCACCGCAAGCGCATCGCTGGAAGCGGCCATCTTCCGCAGATGGCCGATTCCGGCTACCTCACAGAAGTCCGAGACGCGCGGCTTCCGCGACGGCGGCCGTCCGCGAGGTGCGACCCAGCTTGCGGCGGATGTTCGCGACGTGGCGGTGAACGGTATGCGAGCTCAGTACCAGCTGCTCTGCGATCTCGCGATCGCTCAGACCACGCGCTACGCAGGCGAGGATCTCACGCTCACGACCGGACAGCAGGACCTGCTCCGGCTCGGTTGCATCCTGCGGTGACGACTGCGCCGGTGCCAGCGCTTCGCGGCACGCGCGGACGACGGACTCGATATCACCGTGCCAAGGGAAGTGCGCGCTCCCCTGCAGCGGGATAAACGTCGCGCCCGGAATCGCGGCCGCGACCTCTCGCCCAAGCCGGAACGGCACGGCGCGATCGTCGCGACGATGCACGACCAGCACCGGCCGGCGGACGAGGGGAAGCTGCGCACGTACGTCGAGGCGGTAGACGAGACCCAACAAGGCGGCTGCGGTCTCGGCGCTCGCCGCCTCCCGCTGAAACCGTGCGAAGCTGTCGTGTTCGGCAGCGTCGGCACCACCGAGGAACATGTCACTGAGCACGCGCGAGCCGAGTCCCCAATGCGCGCGCACTGCCGCGGAAATGGCATCCGCCACGCCCGGAGCCGTAATCGCCGCGCCATCGGCGTACGACCCGTACAGCACCAGGCGCTCCACGCGCTCGGGAAACGCTGCAGCGAATGCGATTGCGGTGCAGCTCCCGCACGAGCCGCCGACGAGCGACACGCGCTCGAGTTCAAGCTCGTCGAGCAGCGCACGCAGCGTCGCGACTTCCCCGTCGATGGTCAAGTCCGACTCTCGCACGGTGCGGTCGGACATGCCGACGCCGAGCCGGTCGTAGCGGATCAATGCGTACCCATCCGCGACGCCTTGCCAGAATCGCCGAAAGCCCGCGCTCTGCCAGTCAAGTTCGAGGTGGCTCACCCACCACGCCGGAGCGACGAGCGGTGGACCGTCCCCACGTATCTCGTACGCCACGCGGCGGGCGCCAAGGGGAAGGAACCGGATCTCAGACTTCTCCAGCATCACCACGAGCCTACGGCGCCCCGCTGAGCAGCGAAAGAACGGCGGCGACACGCCGCCGGCCGGGGATTTCCATCTGCCCATGATCGCGGACTACGCCTTCCGGGAGCAAGAGGAGCGGTGGGACCGCATCTTGCGATCTCGCCGATGCGCGATCTGCCGGACTGCGCACGTTGGCGCTCCAATCTTCCTGCACTGCCGCATGATTGGCGGTTTCAGTTATTACCGTGGATTCGCATTACGACTTGGTGGCTGCAAAGCCGTCTACACAGGACCGTCATGACCCGTATTTGGTTCTGTCGCAATAACTCTCGAAGCGATTATCAGTAGGAATTGTCTCAGAACCGTCCACCACCGACTCTCCGAATTCCTACTATGTGGTTTTGGAATGTCGGTGCAGTTGCCGAACCAGCGGCGCGACTGGAACGCGTATGACGCGAATCACATCGGAGCCTGGAAATTTTCGCATGATTCGTGAACTGCGCGGGTGTAGTTCTGAACTCCGCCATCTGGTATTTCGTGTCCCCAGTGTGGAGACAGTGCACGACAACGAGAACTGCGTTAGACATGTGGGTTCTGTTGGTCAGGTCGACGGCGTCGATATCGCTGCTGCACGGCGGCTCATCCGGCGCAAGTCTCGCTGATGGCCCCCGGCAAGCCCGGGGGCGGCAGACCGCACGAGCCTGACTGTCCGAGCGACCCGGGAGGCTATGGCCTCCTGAGCCGACTACGGCGCAGCATGGATCGCCATCGTCCGCCCGGTGTGCCGCTCCGGCGACGCTGGCGAAGCCCACTACGCGGCCCGTGGCTCACATCGGTCTTCGGCACTGTGTTGCTGATCGGGTTGCCGATCATGATCGTCACCGGGCTCTTGTCCTATATGGCGTATGCGCCCCGGTTCGGACAGGCCCTTCCCGCCCACGTGGGTTGGCTCAAGCTTCCCACTTTCGATTGGCCGTCTCGTCCCGCGTGGCTGTATCGCCTGACGCAGGGTGTGCATGTGGGACTTGGCCTGGTACTGGTTCCGGTCGTGATCGCCAAGTTGTGGTCGGTGATCCCGCGGCTCTTCATATGGCCGCCGGCCCGCTCGATCGCCCAAGTGCTGGAGAGAATTTCGCTGGTGATGCTGGTCGGCGGAATCCTCTTCGAGATCGCCACCGGCCTGCTGTTCATCCAGTACGACATGATCTTCTGGTTCCCTTGGCACACCGCGCACTATTTCGGTGCCTGGGTGTTCATCGCCGGTTTCCTCATCCACATCGCGCTCAAGATTCCGAAGATGGTGCGCGGTCTGCGGTCGATGTCGATGCGAAAGGTATTGCGCACCAACCGCGAAGATACCCGACCCGAACCGCACCGCCCGGATGGGCTGGTTGCCGACGATCCCGTGGCAGCCACGATGAGCCGCCGCGGTGTGCTGGCGCTGGTCGGCGGCAGCGCCTTAGGGGTAGCCGTACTGACCGCCGGGCAGACCATCGGCGGCATCACCCGCCAGACCGTCTTGTTCCTACCGCGCGGGCGTACGCACAATGATGGCCCTGACGACTTTCCGATCAACAAGACCGCCGCGGCCGCCGGGATCGACCTGGCCGCGATCGGCTCCGCGTGGCGGCTGACCCTGACCGGCGGGTCGGGACCGGTGTTGCTCGACCGTGCTGCAC
>Ga0207675_100000058_pt1 | contig 81487 bp, 66 predicted proteins | sample KBSSwiS42_FD_184305 | JGI IMG/M metagenome (GOLD analysis project Ga0207675, IMG submission 184305) | Switchgrass rhizosphere microbial communities from Kellogg Biological Station, Michigan, USA - KBS Switchgrass S4-2 (SPAdes) (version 2) | ecosystem: Host-associated > Plants > Roots >...
CCACTCCGCCAGTTTATTTCGATACTCGACAGTGGGCCAAGTATAGCCGCTGAGCCAGGCCTTATCTCCCGCCAAAATGTCGCGTCCTGCTTCGCCTAGATGTCTCGCGAGATTGTCCGCGTAGTTTCTTTTACAGGAAGGTCCGGGCGTCGCAGCAGCATGTGAGAAGGAGAGCTGATTTCGCCGCTTGTCGAACAGAAACAGTAATATGTTGTAACCTCTGGGTGGATTCTTATTTAGGTCATAGTAAATCAACGACATGCCGTCGAATCTATCGGCGGTAACTTCAATAAGAAAGCTGTTAGCTTTATAGATGACTGTTTCAGCGTCTAAAGGAATGTACTCCAGGCCGAAATCTGCTGCTAAACCGGCGAATGCGCTCTTGGTTGCCGCCAAGAAATCGTCGTGAGCTAGCATGCGACTATCCCTGCGGCGGACCATCCAAATCTAGATGTCTGTATCAGCCTTGCGTTCTCCCTGCCAGCGAACGGGAACGACGCACAGGTGTTCGCTGCCTTGGCCTAACCCCCGCCACCCGCTAAGCCGTCGTCATGCACCAATATCTCGACCTTATGGAGCGCGCGCTCAAGCAGGGCGCGGAAACGCGCGATCGAACCGGCGTCGGCACGCGATCCGTGTTCGGCCATCAGATGCGCTTCGACTTGGCCGAGGGCTTCCCCATGCTCACCACCAAGAAGCTGCATTTCCGATCGATCGCAGTCGAGCTGCTGTGGTTCCTGCGCGGCGACACCAATGTTGCCTGGCTGCAGGAGAACAAGGTCAGCATCTGGGACGAATGGGCCGACGCGAACGGCGACCTCGGACCGGTCTATGGCAAGCAATGGCGCGACTGGGAAACCGCCGACGGCCGCCACATCGACCAGATCGCCGACCTGATCGCGACGCTCAGGACGAACCCGGCGTCGCGCCGGATGGTGGTCTCGGCGTGGAACCCGGGCGACTTGCACGCGATGGCGCTCGCGCCCTGCCACTGCCTGTTCCAATGCCATGTCGCGAACGGCAAGCTCTCGCTCCAGCTCTACCAACGCTCGGCGGACATTTTCCTCGGCGTGCCATTCAATATCGCCAGCTATGCATTGCTCACGATCCTGCTCGCGCAGCAGGCCGATCTCGAGCCCGGCGAGTTCGTCTGGACAGGCGGCGACTGCCACCTCTACCGCAATCATCTCGACCAGGCGCGCGAACAGCTGGCGCGTACACCCGGACCGCTGCCGCGGCTCGAGATTCTGCGCAAGGCCGAGAGCATCGATGCATATCGCTACGAGGACTTCGCGCTCCACGACTATGTCGCGCAGCCGCACATAAAGGCGGCGGTGGCGGTGTAGCCGATGAGCCTGCGCCGTCGCCTGCGCGGCATCGCCTTGGTCGAGAAGCTCGGACCGGGTATCGTCACCGGCGCGGCGGACGACGATCCCAGCGGCATCGCTACCTATTCGCAGGCGGGCGCGCAGGCAGGCTTCGGGCTGTTGTGGACGCTGTTGCTCACTTACCCGTTGATGGCTGCAGTGCAGCTGATCAGTGCGCATATCGGCCGCGTGACCGGCGCCGGGCTCGCGAAGAATATGGGGCGGTTGTTCCCCGGCCCGGTGGTAACTCTGCTCGTGGCGCTGCTGTTCGTCGCGAATACGATCAACATTGGTGCCGATCTCGCGGCTATGGGCGAGGCGGGTGCGATGGTGACGGGAATGTCGCCGCATGCACTGACCATCGCCTTCGCATTGGTTTCGCTGCTGCTCCAGCTGTTCATGCCCTATCATCGCTACGCCGGCGTGCTCAAATGGCTGACGCTGGTGCTGTTCGCCTATTTCGCGGTGCTGCTGTTCGTGCACCTCGATTTCGCTCAGGTCGTGCGCGGGCTGGTGATTCCGCACATTGGCAGCACCAGCGCGATCGTGACCGTGGTCGCGGTGTTCGGCACTACGATCAGCCCCTATCTCTTTTTCTGGCAGAGCGCGCAGGAAGTCGAGGAAGTCGAGCGCCACTCGGACGAACATCCGCTGATCGATGCGCCGAGCGAAGCGCGCGGCGAGTTACGGCGGATACGCTACGACACGCTCATCGGCATGGCGTTCTCGAATCTCGTCGCGCTGGCGATCATGATCGCAACGGCGGCGACGCTCAACGCACACGGCGTGACCGCGATCGCGACTGCCGCGCAGGCGGCGCAAGCGCTCGAGCCGGTCGCGGGCAAGTTCGCGTTCCTGCTGTTCAGCCTAGGCATCATCGGCACCGGACTGCTCGCAGTGCCGGTGCTTGCGGGTTCGGCGGCCTATGCGGTCGGCGAGAGCCGCGGCTGGAGCGTCGGTCTCGAACATCCGCCGTGGGAAGCGGTCGGTTTCTATGGCGTGATCGGCGCAGCGACGTTGCTCGGCATTGCGATCGACTGGTCGCCGATCGATCCGATCAAGGCCTTGTTCTGGAGCGCAGTGCTCAACGGCGTGATCGCCGTTCCGATCATGGTCGCGATGCTGTTGGTGGTGATGCGCCATGAAGCGATGGGACAATTCACTGCGTCGCGGCCGTTGCTCGTGCTCGGCTGGGCGGCGGCGCTGGTGATGGCCGCGGCGGTGGTCGCGATGGCGGTTTTCAGATAGTCTGGGAACGGTGATCACTTTCTATCTGGCGCGCGCCGATAATGGCGTGATCGGCGTCGACGGCGCGCTGCCGTGGCGCATTCCCGGTGAGCTCAGGCGCTTCAAGGCAATGACGATGGGCAAGCCGATGGTGATGGGGCGAAAGACCTTCGCATCCTTTCCCGCGCCGCTGCCTGGCCGCCGCCATATCGTGCTGACGCGCGACCGGGAGTGGCGCGCAGAGGGTGCCGAAGTCGCGCATTCGCCTGCGGAGGCGCTCGAGCTCGCCGGCGACGTGCCCGAAGTTGCCGTTATCGGCGGCGCGGAAGTCTTCGCGCTGTTCGATGCCGACCGCGTCGAGCTCACCGAAGTCCATGCCGCGCCCGCCGGCGACACCATTGTACCGCCGTTCGAGCCTGCCGAATGGCGCGAGACCGCGCGCGAGGATTTTCCGGGGGGCGCGGGTCATCCGCCGTATAGCTTCGTCACGCTCGAGCGCCGCCGATGAAATGGCTGCGCTGGCTGCTGCTGCTGCTCGGTGTGGCCGCGATCATCGTCTTCGGTCTCGTTCCCGCGCTGCTCGAAGCCGGAATGAACAAGGTCGAGACCGGCCCGCTACCCAAGGTCTCGGCAAGCACTCAGGCGCTGCACGCCTCGCTGCAGATTGCCGATATGCACGCCGACACGTTGATGTGGCGCCGCGACTTGGTCGACGAGGGCGCGCGCGGCCAGGTCGACGTGCCGCGGCTGCTCGCCGGCAATGTCGCGCTCCAGGTCTTCTCGTCGGTGACCAAGACGCCGCGCGGCCAGAACTACGACGCCAATGGCGCCGACAGCGACAACATCACGCCGCTGGCGATCGTCCAGCTGCAGCCGCTGCGCACCTGGGGGTCGCTGCTCGAGCGGTCCCTGTGGCACGCGACCAAGCTCATGCGTGCTGCCGAGCGTTCGAACGGCCAGTTGCGTGTCATTCGCACGCCGGCCGAGCTCGACCAACTCCTCGCCGATCGTGCCAAGGGCGGGAAGATCGTTGGCGGGATGCTGTCGGTCGAGGGGCTGCACGATATCGAAGGCAAGCTCGCCAATCTCGATCGGCTCCATGATGCCGGCTTCCGCATGGCCGGGCTCGCGCATTTCTTCGACAATGACGTCGCCGGATCGATGCACGGTCTCGCCAAGGGCGGACTTACCCCGTTCGGCGTGCAAGTGCTGCGCCGGATGGAGGCGCTCGGCATGATCGTCGACGTCGCGCATGCCAGCCACGCGACCGTCGGGCAGGTGCTGGCGATCGCGAAGCGCCCGGTGGTGTCGAGCCATGGTGGGGTGCAGGCAACGTGCAAGATCAACCGCAACCTCACCGACGACGAGATTCGCGGCATCGCGCACACGGGTGGCGTAATCGGCATCGGCTATTGGGACGCTGCGATCTGTTCGACCGATCCGCGCGCCGTCGCTGCCGCCGTCGCGCACGTTCGCGACCTGGTAGGGATCGACCATGTCGGGCTCGGCTCCGACTTCGACGGCGACGTGACGACGCGATTCGATGCGTCGCAGCTCGCGGTCGTAACCCAGGCGCTCGTCGACCGCGGTTTCTCGCCTGACGACATTCGCAAGGTGATGGGCGGCAATGTGCTCCGCGTCATCCGCGCGGGAATCGTGCCCGCGCGTTAGCGCTGGATTGATTATATTCGCGCAGACACGCGAAGACGCAGAGATCGATCGTCTGCAGCGCGGGCGATCCTTCTTTCCAACGTCAGCTCTTGCTGCGGCATCGCCGCGCGATTCGACACCTCTGCGCCTCCGCGCCTCTGCGCGCATCGATGAACCCGCCCGATCCCCGCGATCCCAAAGACCGTGAAACTTGGCACTCGCCACCTCGCCCCCTATAGCCCCGCGCATGGAGCGGCTGGACGGCGGCTCGGCGGTTCCGAGCCGGTTCAGGGGCGCGGTCGTCGCGCTAGGGAATTTCGACGGATTCCACCTCGGACACCAGGCGGTGGCGGGCCGTGCCGTCGCACGCGCGCGCGCCGAAGGGCGGCCGGCGATCGTCGCGACGTTCGATCCGCACCCGATGCGGCTGTTCAACCCCGACGCGCCGCCGTTCCGCCTGACCTCGCTCGACCAGCGCGAGCGGCTGTTCGCTGCGGCCGGGGCCGACGCGATGCTCGTGTTCCCCTTCGATCGCACGCTCGCCGGCCTCACTGCCGAGGCCTTCGCCGTCGAGCGGCTGGGGACGACGGTCGGTGCCGCTGCGGTGGTCACGGGGGACGATTTCACGTTCGGCAAAGGCCGCAGCGGCAATGTCCAAACGCTCGAAGCGCTGGGCGTGCGGCTCGGCTTCGCCGTCGAGACGGTGGCGCCGGTGTCGCACCACGGCGAGCCGGTGTCGTCGAGCCGGATCCGAGCACTGCTCCAGGCGGCGCGCCCGCGCGATGCCGCCGAGCTGCTCACGCGCCCGTTTGCGATCGAAGGCACAGTCGAGCGTGGCGCACAACTTGGCCGCGAACTCGGCTGGCCCACTGCCAATCTGCGGCTCGGCAAATATCTGCGCCCGAGTTACGGCATCTATGCGGTGCGAGGCCGGCTTGGCGACGGGCGCGTGCTCGACGGCGTGGCGAGTCTTGGCATCCGGCCGAGCTTCGAGCCGCCGGTCGAGCTGCTCGAACCGCATTTTTTCGATTTCTCCGGCGATCTTTATGGCCAGGCGATCGAAGTCGCGCTGATCGAGTTTCTGCGTCCCGAAGCCAAATTCGACAGTTTGGAAGACCTCAAAGGGCAGATCAGCGCCGACGCCGAACGGGCGCGCGCGATCCTCGCGAGCTGATTCCCTCCGCACAACATCCACTTTGCATGGGAGCGCGGCTTCCCCTATCTGCGGCGCTCCCATGAGCGACGCACCTGAAAACCAGCGCGATTGGCGCGACACGGTCTTCCTTCCGACGACCGAATTCCCGATGAAGGCCGGCCTTGCCCAGAAGGAACCGGCGATCCTCGAGCGCTGGGCGCGGATCGACCTCTATCGGAAGCTCCGGGAGCAGCGCGCAGGCCGCAAGCGGTTCCTGCTCCACGACGGCCCGCCCTATGCCAATGGCGACATCCATATGGGTCACGCCATGAACAAGGTGCTGAAGGACATCATCGTCCGCAGCCAGACCTTGCTCGGCAAGGACGCGCCCTATGTCCCAGGCTGGGATTGCCACGGGCTGCCGATCGAATGGAAGATCGAGGAAGCCTATCGCGCCAAGAAGCGCTCGAAGGACGAAGTCCCACCGGCCGAATTCCGCGCCGAATGCCGCGCCTATGCCGCGCATTGGGTCGGCGTGCAGCGCGAGCAGTTCAAGCGGCTCGGCGTGATGGGCGATTGGGACGATCCCTATCTCACCATGAACTTCGACTCCGAGGCGACCATCGCCAGCGAACTGCTCAAGTTCGCCGAGGAGGGGCTGCTCTACCGCGGCGCCAAGCCGGTGATGTGGTCGCCGGTCGAGAAGACCGCGCTCGCCGAAGCCGAAGTCGAATATGAGGACATCGTCTCGACGCAGATCGACGTGGCGTTCGAGATCGTCGAGGCGCCCAACGCGCCCCAACTGGTCGGCGCACGTGCGGTGATCTGGACGACGACGCCGTGGACGATTCCGGTCAATCAGGCGTTGGCCTATGGGCCGGATGTTGAATACCGGCTCTTCAGCATTGGCGGGACGAAATTGTTGGCTGCCGACAGCTTGGTTGAAAAGCTGTTCGATCGTCTGGAAAATCCACCGGTCTACGACGACCATGGTCCAGAAGGACGTAAGGGCACAATCTTCCGCGGGGCGGATCTCGCCGGTGCGGTCGCCCGCCACCCGATGCATCATCTCGGCGGCTTCTTCGCCCGCCCACGTCCGTTCCTGTCAGGCGACTTCGTCACCACCGACGCCGGCACCGGCCTGGTGCACATGGCGCCCGATCATGGCGAGGACGACTTCCTGTTGTGCAAGGCGCACGGCATCGATCCGGTGTTCGCGGTCGACAATGGCGGCTTCTATCGCGCCGACTGGTTGTGGCTCGGCGGCCAGGGCAGCGTGATCAACAAGAAGCTCAACGCGCCCGACGGGCCGATCTGCTCGGACCTGCGCGAAGCCGGCGGGCTGCTCGCGGCGTCCGAGGATTTCAAGCACAGCTATCCGCACAGCTGGCGGTCGAAAGCCAAGATCATTTTCCGCTGCACGCCGCAGTGGTTCATCCCAATGGACCGCTCGGGCAACGCGGGAAAAGGCGCGGGCACATTTCCCGATTACGACAGCGAATCCGCTTCCTCTTATTTCGACCAGGCCGCCGCCGCTGCCGGCAATGGGCCGACGCTGCGCGAGCTCGCGCTCGACGCGATCGATCGTACGCGCTGGGTGCCCGAAAAGGGGCGCAACCGCATTCGCGCGATGGTCGAGGGCCGTCCCGACTGGGTGATCAGCCGCCAGCGCGCCTGGGGCGTGCCGATCGCGCTCTATGTCCACAAGGCGAGCGGCGACTATCTGCGCGACTCCGCGGTCAACGCGCGCATCCTCGACGCCTTCCGCGCCGGCGGCGCCGATGCCTGGTTCGGCGCCGACCATCAGGCCCTGCTTGGGGCCAGGTACAAGCTCGACGACTATGAGGTGGTCACCGATATCCTCGACGTCTGGTTCGATTCGGGGTCGACGCACAGTTTCGTGATCGAGAAGCGCTACGGCGCGGGGGTGCGTGCCGATCTCTATCTAGAAGGATCGGATCAGCATCGCGGGTGGTTCCAGTCGTCGCTGCTCGAGAGCGTGGGAACGCGCGGTCGAGCGCCCTATGACGCCGTGCTCACCCATGGCTTCGCGCTCGACGGCCAGGGTCGAAAGATGTCGAAGAGCCTCGGCAACGTCGTCGATCCGTTGAAAGTGATCGACGAGAGCGGTGCCGATATTCTGCGCCTGTGGGTCGCGCAGACCGACTATTTCGAGGACGTCCGCATCGGCAAGGAAGTGCTTGCCGGCACCTCGGATGCCTATCGGAAACTGCGCAACACCTTCCGCTATCTGCTCGGCGCGCTCGACGGCTTCACCACCGTCGAGAAGATTGCGGTCGCGAAGATGCCCGAACTCGAACGCTATGTGCTCGACAAGCTCGGCCAGCTCGACGTCGAGTTGAAGACTGCGGCCGAGGCGTTCGAGTTCAACCGCTACGCGCGCTTGCTGCTCGATTTCGCGAACGACGACCTTTCGGCGTTCTTCTTCGATATCCGCAAGGACTCGCTCTACTGCGATGCGGCCACCGAGCCCAAGCGCCGCGCCTATCGCACCGTGCTCGACGTGCTGTTCCATGCGCTCGTGCGTTATGCGGCGCCGCTGGTGCCGTTTACGGCCGAGGAAGTGTGGCAGGCGCGGTTCCCGAGCGACGACGGCTCGGTGCATCTCCTGGAATGGCCCGAGCTGCCGCTGCAGCCTGGTGACATGCCGGTCGGTACCGAGTGGGAAGACATCCGCCGGTTGCGCCAGCGCGTGACCGAGGCGATCGAGCCCTATCGCCGCGAAAAGACGATCCGGTCGAGCCTCGAGGCCGAAGTGACCGTGCCCGAGCTGCTGCTGCCGCCGGTCGAGTTGGCAGAAGCGTTCATCGTGGCTTCAGTGTCGCGGGGCGATGGGGAGGGCGTGAGCGTGCGCCGGACCGAGCTTCACAAATGCGGGCGCTGCTGGCGCCATTTGCCCGACGTTGCCGACGACGGCGGCTTGTGCCACCGCTGTGCCGGGGTGGTGGGATGAACATCAGTCGATATCGCGCATTCGGTTTCACGGTCGCCGTTCTCGTCTTTGTGGCGGATCAGGCGATGAAATATGTCGTCACCGGACCGCTCGGCCTCGATGTCGAGGGCGAGCATCTCCATTTGCTGCCGATCTTCGACTTGCAATTCGTGCAGAATGTCGGCGTTTCGCTCGGGCTGCTCAAGGCCGACAGCGACCTGATGCGCTGGCTGCTCGTCGCGCTGACCGGCGTGATCGCACTCGGAGTCGCAGTGTGGATCACGCGCGAAAAGCAGCGCGCCGATCTGATCGCACTCGGCATGGTGCTCGGCGGAGCGCTCGGCAATATCCTCGATCGGGTGCGGCTCGGCTATGTCGTCGACTATGCCGATCTGCATTTCGGCCAGTGGCGCCCTTTTTTGGTCTTCAATGTGGCCGATGCGGGAATTACGATCGGCGTGCTGATCCTGTTGATCCGCGCGCTGCTGGTGCGCGAACGAACGAACAGCCCCCCTGTGGAGAACGGACAGAATGCGTAAGGTTGGAATGGTTGCGGGGGGTGCGCTTGCCGTGTTGCTCGCAGGTTGCGGGCATAGCGGTTTGAATCGCGATCGGCCGGATGAGCTTGCCGTGGCGCGGCAGGCGCCTTTGGTGATTCCACCCGATTACGCATTGGTCCCGCCGAAGCCGGGCGCCGCGCGCCCACAAGACAAGGCGCCCGCAGAACAGGCGCTCGACGCGCTCTACGGCGGCGCCGCGCCGCGCAGCCTCGGGGAGAATGCCGCGCTCGACGCCGCCGGCCGCTCGGCGGTCGACAATGGCATCCGCACGAGTGTGAGCGCGAAGACGCCGCCGACGATCGACAAGGGCGCGACAACGCGCGACATCATCGCCGCGCCCGAAGGCGACGGCGCGACCGCGAAGACGGCAACGCCGTAATCCATCGCGCGATTTGGACAAAGATCGCCCGCGAGTCACGCGACTCGCGGGCGGTTTTGCTGGCAGGGGACGGGCGACGCGAACGCCGCCCGGTCCGGTCAGAAGGCGACGGTCAGCGAGGCGACCACACCGCTCTTGCTGGCGTTCTTGCCCGAGGGCGTGATGAAATCGCCGTCGGTGTCGACATATTGCAGGCCGAGCGTCAGGTTCTTGTAGGTCGCCGTCGCGCCGACATTATAGTCGGTATATTCCTTGCCGATCGACAGCCAGCTCGGACCCCAAGTGTGCCCGATATGACCGGTAAGGCCGAGCGGCGTCTTTGGGATCGCGACCGAGACGTCGCCGGCGAGATAAACATTATCCTGCTTCGGACCCAATTGGTTAAGCGCGAGCGCGCGCTGCTTCGGCGCCCAGTTGACCGTGACCTTTCCGGTCACGGGGCCATAGGTGTAGGCCACGTCGGCATAGGGCTCAATGAAGTCCGAATGGGTCGTGTCGCCGGGCAGACGCGTGCCGGGATAGACGTAATAGAGCGCGCCAATGTCGAAGGTCGCGCCGCTGATCGTCTTCTTGAACCCGGCGATCAGGTCGAGTTCCTGGTGGGCGGTGCCATGCGCAGTGACATAGTCGTCCACCGACGAACCCCAGAACGAGACATAGAACCCCGAGGAGTGGGTGATCGTCGCGCCGGCCTGAGCAGCGAAATTGCCGTCGGTCTGCGAGATACCACGGAAGCGATAGTCGCTGACGATCGCGGCAGTCGCGTTGAACGTAAAGTCGGGCGCGGCAGCCGGCGCAGCATCTTGCGCAAACGCCGGAGTCGCGGCCGTGGCGAGCGCAAGCGCGCCCAGAGAGATGATCGAGAAACGCATCGAGAGAATCCTTATGCTGCGATGGTTCCCGCCTGCCGCCAAGGGGTGCCGCGACTGTCATATGCGCGCAGCTTTTCCCTTAGGCTGGCCACCTAGTGCCGGATCGGGTTGCAGTGCACAACATATTCCGGCGGAGCGCGGCGCGGAATGTCACGCAGTGTTGCGCAGCAGCAACATTCGCGCCACAGGATTGCCATTGCCGCGGAACGCTACGGAAGAGCGGGCCGGAACGGCAATGCACCGGCCGGCCTGCTTCAAATCACGTGCGAATTTCGACCACCGCGTCGACTTCGACCGCCGCCCCGAGCGGCAGAGCGGCGACTCCGACGGCGCTACGCGCATGGCGACCGGGCTCGCCGAACAGCGCCTGCATCAACTCCGACGCGCCATTGGCAACCTTGGGCTGATCAGTGAAGCCGGGTGCGGAATTGACGAACACGCCGAGCTTTACCACCCGCACCACGCGATCGAGATCACCATCGAGCGCCTTGTGCAACTGGGCGACGAGCATCAGCCCGCAGCGTCGCGCCGCTTCCTGGCCGAAGTCGAGGTCGCGGTCTTCGCCGAGCCGGCCCGTCATCACTTGCCCGTCGCGAAACGGGAGCTGCCCGGAGATGTGCAGCAGCCCACCGACGGTGACCGTCGGAACATAGGCCGCAACCGGCGCCGCGGCTTCGGGAAGCGTGAGGCCGAGGTCGGCCAGCTTCGCCAGGATCGTGCTGCTCATGTTGTTTCCTCGGCGTTCGTACTGGAGTGAGGGGAGGCGGCAGGGGCACCGGCAGCGAAGAGCGCGCCGATCCACTGCGCGGCATCGCGCCAGTCATCGATCCGGGCATGCGCGAGTCGCGCAGGCGGAACATGTGGCGCGAGTTCGGGTTCGGATATCATGTGGAGGCGATGCACTTGCGGAGCGTGCTCTGCGACCGATTCATGATGGCGGGCGAGGTCGTCGACGAACACAGCGACGCTCGGGCGCCGCTCCGCGACGAGCCGTGCCACCGCAGGACCCTTTGGCCCCTGGTTGCACACCACTTCATGCGAGAAGATGCCATGCGCCGAAAGCTGCTCGAAGCGCGGCTCGCGGCAATGATCGAGCAAGTTGGTAAGGATCACGATATCGGCTACCTCGGCGAGGCTCGCCAGCGCCTCGCGCGCGTGCGGGACGGGCGTTTGGCGTGCCATCTCCGCCGGGAAAAAGGCTTCGATCAATTCGCGTATCTCGTCTGCGCCGACCTGCTGACCGGTCGCACGATGCCGCAGCGCCGTCTCGAAGTCGTGATTCGGCAAGCGGAAGTCGATGTCGCGCGACTCGTCGAGCCACACGCGGAAATGCCGCGCCATATGCAGCAGGACTTCGTCGCAATCGCAAATCAGCAGCGGTTTCATCGGTTCTCCAGCGCGCGACGCGCATCGACGAGCGCGGCGGGTGTCACGTCGAGCGCCGCGGCGCAAGCGACCAGATCGGGTTCATGGCCTTCGAGAAAAGTGATCGCCGCGGCCAGCAATGCCGGCTCCCCCGCCCGCGCGCGCAATTCGCCGGGCGACAGCCCGGTGAGCGCCAGGAGTCGCTGCGCGCGTGCTGCATCGCCCACGATCCAGCCGAGCGCCGCGAGTGCGAGAGTCTCCGGATTTGTCTCCGATTCGCGCATGGCCTAGAAGGGATCCGGTTTCACGAGGTCGCCAGTGACGAAGCGCGTGCTCGTTGTCGAGGACAACGAACTCAATTTGAAACTCTTTTGCGACCTGCTGCGCGCCCATGGGTTCACGGCGGAGCCCGTCCGCGATGGCCGCGACGCCGTCGATCATGCCCGCGCGTTCGTACCGGACCTGGTGATTACCGATATCCAGCTGCCGCATGTTACCGGGATCGAGCTGATCGCTTTACTGCGCAGCGATCCGCAGCTTGCTGCGGTCCCGATCATGGCGGTGACTGCCTATGCCGGCCGTGACGACGAGGAGCGCGCACGCGCCGCGGGCGCCAATGCCTATGTCACCAAGCCGATTTCGCTGGCGCGATTCATCGAGGAAGTGCGCGGGTTGCTGGCGGAAACGCCGGCGGAGTAAGGCGCGAATTCCTGGGGAGTGATACGCTGCTCGCGGTCCCCGCATTCGCAGGGGACCGCGTAATTCGAGGACGGGCCTCGAATTACTTGATCTTGGCTTCCTTGAACTCGACGTGCTTGCGCGCGACGGGATCGTATTTGCGGAACGAGAGCTTCTCGGTCTTGGTCCGCGGATTCTTCTTGGTGACGTAGAAGAAGCCCGTGTCGGCGGAGCTGACGAGCTTGATCTTCACCGTAGTCGGCTTGGCCATGGGCCTATTCCCTTATAAATCGAAAAGGCGGCGCGCCGCGTGGCGCCCGCCGTACGGCCGCGGCGCATGCGACAAGCGCGGTCGATTGTCAAGGCAGCTGCGGGTTCACGCGGCCTTAACCGGTCCAGGTCCAGCCTATGGATAGTGGCGGGAGACGGGCCGTGGCGGAAGAGAGGGTTTCGAGCGACGTACAGGCGCAGCTGGCGGCGCGGATCGACGCGATCGGGTGTGCGGCCCCGAACGACATGCGAATCGAACTCAACATGTTACGACGCCTCGCCCGGCTTCACCGGGTCATGCCGGTGCTCGCAGTGATTCCACTGCTCGATGCGGCGCTTGCGCGCGGGGAACGCGGTCCGTTGGTGGTTGGTGGGCTAGGCGTGCTGCGGGAGGCTGCTGGTTGCGGTCGAGTCGATGAGCAAGCTGCCAGTATTTTCGCCGCCGCTGCCTCGGTGCGCCTCGCCGGGGGATAAGCCGGCGCTGGATCGCCGCCTTCAACGCCCGCGCGGCTGATCCATCAGGCCGATGAAGAATGCCGTCACGACCGTCTGCAGCCCGAGGCACGACAGTAGCATCGACGGAATGGTGAGCCGCATCAGCTTTGCGGGGTTCATGTCGCCGAAACCATGGCTCGCCCAAACTGCGGTTGCTGCGGCGGCACCGCAAATGCCGACCGCCAACATCGCGCCGCCGCCAAGGCACGCGCGCTCGACGCTGAACCAGTTGCGCACGCGGCGCATCAGCCCGCCTTCGGGCCATAGCCCCGCGATTGCGCCATAGCGCTGTGCCAGCAGCGACAGCCCGATCAGCTGCGAGCCCATCAGCACCGCCATCGCCGCGAAGATCATCGTATGCACGCCGAGCTGGACACGGCCGAGCCGCAGGTCGCCGGGGGCCAGCCCGAACACCCCGAGCAACCCGAGCGTCGCCAGCGCCAGCCCCGGATAGAGCAGCAGCCATTTGGGGGCATAGATCAGCAGGAAGCGCAGGTGCCGCCAGCCGTCGCGCCAGGTGCGCAAATGCGGCGGGCGCGAGCGGCCGTCGGGGCGCAGCGTCGTCGGCACTTCGCGGATATCGAGCTGTTCGATCGCAGCCTTGACCACCATCTCGCTGGCGAATTCCATGCCCGGCGCGGTCAGGCCGAGCTCGAGCATGCGATCGCGCCGGAATGCGCGCAACCCGCAGTGGAAGTCGCCGATGTCGGTTGCGAAGAAGGTGCGGCCGAGGAAGCTCAGCACCGGATTGCCGAGCCAGCGATGCAGTGGCGGCATCGCGCCGGCGGCGATCCCCCCCTTGAAGCGATTGCCCATCACCAGGTCGGCGCCGTCGCGAAGCGCCGCGACGAATGGCATCAATCCCGCGAAATCATAGCTGTCGTCAGCGTCGCCCATCGCGACGAACTTGCCGCGCGCCGCCGCGATGCCGCCGATCAACGCCGCACCATAGCCGCGATCGGGCACCGCGACGATCCGCGCGCCGAGCGCATTGGCGATCTGTTGCGATCCGTCGATCGAGCCATTGTCGGCGACGATCACTTCGCCGCGGAGACCCTGGGCATCGAGAAATGCCTTGGCCGCCTTGACGCACACGCCGATCGTTTCGGCCTCATTGAGACACGGCATCACGATCGACAGTTCGAGTTCGGGCTCGGGCGGCGGCGACGTGTCGTGCGGGCGGGCGGCGGCAAGCGCCATCGGCGGAATTCCTCGTGTCCGGTTGCGCCGACTGTGCCCGTCTAGGTGACAACAAAGGGTTAACTCTTCACTCGTTGTTAAGCACGATACGGCATGGCTTGGTGCCATGGACCAGGCTCCGATCGTCGCCGTTCAGCATCGCCGCGCCGTGCCCATCACGCCGCTGCTCGCGGTGCTGCTGACCGTAGTGCTGACCCTCGCCTGGGCGCTGCGCGACTGGAGCGCACTGTCCGCGTTCCGACTGCCCGACAACGACGACATGATGCGGCTCGCACAGGTGCGCGACTGGGTCGCGGGCCAGAGCTTCTGGGACCTGAGCCAGCATCGCCTCGGTCCCCCCGGCGGCGCGTCGATGCATTGGTCGCGGATCGCCGATCTCGGGCCGGCGGCGATCATCGTCACGCTCTCGCCACTGCTCGGGCAAGTCGCCGCCGAACAGGCGATGCTGCTGATCTATCCGGGCGCTTTGTTCCTCGCCGCGCTGTTGATCGGCGCGCGCATCGTGCGCCATCTGAGCCGGCGCGCGGAAACCACATCGGTCGTCGTGCTCGCGCTCGCCTTTCCTTCGGCGAGCCTGTTCATCCCGGGCCGTATCGATCATCACGGGCTGCAGATCGTACTCACTTTGTGGTTCACCGAGCGGCTCGTCGCGCGACCAAATTGGCGTAGCGGCGCAGTGATGGGCATCGCGACTGCGCTGAGCCTCGCCGTCGGGCTCGAGACCTTGCCCTTGCTCCTCGCCGGAATGGCGGCGCTGTTCGTCCGCCATGTGGTAGCCCCCGTGCGCGGGCAGTTGCTCGGTTTTGCGTTCGGACTCGGCGGATTGACGCTCGCTTTCCTGTTGACGATCCGCCCGCTCGTCTGGCCGCACCAATGGTGCGATGGGTTCACTCCGGCTTCGACCGCTGCAACGCTGTTTGCCGCGGGCTGGTTCGGCGCGGTCGCGCTGGTGCGGCTCGATGATTGGAAGCATCGCCTTGCGCTCGGCGCGGCGCTCGGTGCGCTGCTGCTGCCGATGGTGTTCCGCACCAGCGGCGTGTGCCTCAGCGGCCCCTATGGCGCGATGGATCCGTTGCTCCAGCGCCTGTGGATGAGCCGAGTCGGCGAAGCGCTGAGCCTGTTCCAGCAGGACAGCGTCGGCGTCGCGCTGAGCTACGGCGCCTTTGGGCTTGTCGGCGTCGCTGCGCTCGCGGTGCTGCTGCGTCAGGGCGCATGGCGCTCGCGCAAATGGCAGGCATTCGCGATCCTCTATTTCGCGGGCGCGCTGCTCACGCTCGCGCAGATTCGCGCAACCTATGTCGTCTCGGCGCTCGCCGCAGTGCCCGTCGCTATCCTGCTCGATCGCTTCCGTGCGCGCACCTCCAACCCGTGGGCGCGCGTGCTGGCATGGCTGTTCGCGGTCGGGTTCAGCTGGAACCTGGCGGGGATCTACTACGACCAGCTGTTCGCGCAGCCGGTGATCGCCGCAAAGCTGCGCCTGGGTGCCTGCACCGGCGCCGGGCAAATACGGGCACTCGCGGCGCTGCCGCGGGGCCGCGTGATCGCGCCGCTCGATTCGGCGTCGTACATCCTGGGCGGCACGCGCCACAGCGCGATCGCTGCGGCCTATCATCGCAACAATCCGGGCAATCTCGCGATGTACCGGTTTTTCCTGGGCAGTCCGGCGCAGGCGCAGGCAATCGCGCGGAGCTGGCACGCCGATTATGTCGTCGTGTGTCGCGACAGCTTTGGCGAACTCGGACCCGCAATGGTCGACGATCACCGCCGGCTGATTGGCCGGATCCGTGCCGGCCAGATCCCGGACTGGTTGCAGCCCTTGCCGCGCACGGCCGACGGGCCGCTGATCTTCCGTATGAAAGTCAGCTTGTAGGAACGCGCCTCCCCCGCCTACAAGCCGCGCATGCAAGGGGGTACGGCCGAGGGCCTGCACTGGTGGCAGACGCGATGGTTCGTACTGCTATGCGCCGTGATTGCGGCGATCCCATTGTTGTGGCCGGAGATCCCGCCGCTCGTCGATTTGCCGGGACATATGGGCCGCTATCGGGTCCAGCTCGACCGCGACCAATATCAATGGTTCAATGACTGGTACAAGTTCCAGTGGAGCCTGATCGGCAATCTTGGTGTCGACCTGCTGATCATCCCGTTCGGCAAGATCTTCGGCATCGAGCTCGGCGTGAAACTGATCGTCATCGCGATTCCGATGCTCACCGTCACCGGACTATTGTGGATCGCGCGCGAAGTACATGGCCGGATCCCGGCGACGGCGCTGTTCGCGCTACCCTTCGCCTACGCCTATCCATTCCATTTCGGCTTCGTGAACTTTGCCCTGTCGATGGCGCTCGGGCTCAACGCCTTTGCCTGGTGGCTGCGCCTCGCCCGGCTCGGCAAATTGCGGCTCCGTGCGATCCTGTTCGTGCCGATCTCGGTGGCGCTGTGGGTCTGCCACACTTATGGTTGGGGCCTGCTCGGCGTGCTCGCCTTTTCGGCCGAACTGATTCGCCAGCATGACCGGCGGGTGCGTCGCGAAGTGCCCTGGTATCGCGACTTGTGGGGCGGCTGGATCGTGCCGTGGTTCCTGGCCGGCCTCCATTGCCTGGTGCTCGCGCCGCCGGTGCTACTGATGCTGGCGTGGCGCGGTGGCCAGCATGTCACAGGCGAGACCGGCGACTGGTTCAACTGGCGGGCCAAAATGCAGTGGGTGACTATGGTCTTCCGCGATCGCTGGCAGCTGTTCGACTTGTCGTGCCTCGGAATCGTCTATCTGATCCTGTTCAAGGGCCTGCGCGATCCGAACATCCAATATTCGCGCAATCTCGGTCTGTCGGCGCTGTTCCTGCTGGGCGTCTATCTGCTGCTGCCGCGGATCGTGTTCGGTTCGGCCTATGCCGATATGCGTCTGGTACCGTACATGCTCGCGATCGCCGTCGTCGCGCTGCGTCCGCGCCACGGTATTCCACTGCATCACGCGACCCTGGTGGCGGTGCTCGGCATGAGCTTCTTCGGCATGCGCATGGCGGCGACCGCGGCGAGCTACTGGCTTTACGACCGCACCTATCAGCGCGAGCTCGCCGCGCTCGATCATCTGCCGGTGGGCGCTCGGCTGCTCACCATGGTCGGTGAGACTTGCTACAACGAATGGGAAATGACGCGCCTCCAGCATTTCCCCGGTTTGGCGCTCGAGCGGCGCATGGCCTACGCCAACGATCAATGGTCGATGGCCGGCGGGCAGCTGCTTACCGTGCGGTATGTCAAGGCACGGCCGTTCGCGCATGATCCGTCGGAAATGGTCACCGACGTGCAGTGCCCGCGCGAATGGTGGCGCCCGGTCGCGCGCGCGCTCGCGCGCTTTCCGCGCGACGCGTTCGACTATGTGTGGTTGATTCGCCCGCCCGCCTATGATCCGCGGCTCAACGTCGGACTGATCCCGGTGTGGCGCGACGGACCGAGCGCGCTGTACAAGATCGATCACGGAGTCCCGCCGCCGACGGTCAATCTCGAGGACTTGCCGCGGCCGCTGCCCGAGCGGATGCACTCGCCATTGTCGTCATCGCGACTTCCGGCCTAGACAGGGACGATCCCCATTTTTTTGGGTTAGTCGCCCTTCCTGAACGGCGCCAGTTCGGCGAGGAACGCCTGGTCATGCTCGACCGACCGGCGTTCGCGTTCGAGATAATCGGCGACCGCGCGGCGGAAGCTCGCGTTGGGAATATAATGCGCCGACCACGTCGGCACCGGTACATAGCCGCGCGCGAGCTTGTGCTCACCTTGCGCGCCGGCTTCGACGCGCGCCAAGCCGCGCGAAATCGCGGCTTCGATCGCCTGATAATAGCAGAGCTCGAAATGGAGGAACGGGACTTCCTCGACGCAGCCCCAATAGCGGCCATAGAGTGCGTCCTCGCCGATCAGATTGAGCGCGCCGGCGATCGGCCGGCCGTCGCGCTCGGCGAGGATCAGCAGCACCTGGTCGGGCATCGTTTCGCCGAGCAGCGAGAAGAAGCGGCGCGTCAGATAGGGATGGCCCCATTTGCGGGCGCCGGTGTCCTGATAGAAGGCCCAGAACGCATCCCAATGCGCTTCGCGCAGCGCGCTGCCGGTAAGGTGGCGGATCGTCAACCCTTCGACTGCCTGTGCGCGTTCCTTGCGGATCGCCTTGCGCTTGCGCGAGGCGAGCGCGGCGAGGAAATCGTCGAAGCAGGTATAGCCCTGGTTCTGCCAATGGAATTGGTTGCCGCGACGAATCAGCCAGCCGGCCGCCACGAACCATGGCAGCTGGTCTTCCTCGACGAAGGTCACATGGCCGGACGACATGCCATTCTGGTCGACCACTGCTTCGAGTGCGGCGATCAGTCCCGGGGCGAGCGCCGGTTCGCGGAGCAGCAATCGCGGCCCCGGAACGGGCGTAAATGGTACCGCGACCTGCAGTTTGGGATAATAGTCGCCGCCGGCACGCTCCCAGGCGTCGGCCCAGCTGTGGTCGAAGACATATTCGCCCTGGCTGTGGTGCTTGGCATAGGCCGGCGCAATCGCGCCGGGCTTGCCGTCGGCGCTGTCGACGATCACCGGCAGCGGCTGCCATCCGGCTTCCGCGGTCACCGATCTCGAGCGTTCGAGGATCGAGAGGAACGTGTGGCCGACGAACGGATTGACCGATCCGGCACAAGCATCCCATTCCTCGGGCGCGATCGAAGCGACGCCGTCGGCGATGCGGGCAGTCAGCGGGCGGGCATGCACGAGCCCTGATCTAGGGCGTAAACTCAAAACCGCCAATGGCCGTTGGCGGTCAGGCGTCTACGCCCTTGTGGGTCGTCGTGCGATTGCGAAGCGGCGAACTTGCTAGAAAGAGCCCGGCAATTCGCGTTGCGCCGTCGTCGGATGCTCAGGAATCAGCAGGTGTCGGGCACCTGCTGCCTGCGCTGACTGGGTGCCGGCGATCGGGGTGCAGCTGCGCCCCGCGATGAAGTCGAGCGCGGCACGCGTCGAGGCTTCGTTCGGATCGCCGAGCGGTTTGTCGGTGTCGTCGGCGGCCCGGCAGGATGCTTCAACCTTGGATGCGAGGCCGGTGTAATAATCGCCCTGATGCGCCGAATTCTGCACCGCGAACGCGATGATGCGCAGGCGGTCGTCGCATTGCGAGCGGTCGACCGCGATCTGGCCGACCGGCTTGCCATAGGTGTTGCCACCGATCAGCCCGGCGTTGGCGTGGAGATAGGGCACGAACGCGTTGATCACGAGCTCGCTTGCCGAAGCTGTGCCCGAAAGGCCAATGAACGCGATGCGGGTGGGCGCCAGCGACTGCGTCTTGGGCGCGAAATAGCCGGTATAGTTCTGGCTCGCCTTTTCGGGGCGATAGCTGAGATAGTCGATGACGTCCGTGGATGCGCGGTTGCGGCCCATCAGGCTCGCGAGCGTCTCGGCGACCGAAACCAGCCCTCCGCCATTGTAGCGCAGGTCGACGATCACATCGGTCACGCCTGCCGCCTGGAACTGCGCAAAAGCGCTGGTCAGCGCGGAATTCGCCGGGGTGATGAACGTGCGCAGGTTGACGTAGCCAACCTTGCGGCCGCCATCATCGATCGTCTTGGCGCCGTAGCGGTTCGAAACCGGCAGCAGCGTATAGTCGGCCTGGGTGACGCTCACGTCGCGTGTCCCGCTCGCGTCGGTCACGCGGAAAACACGCGTGGTATTCGCGGTGCCGGAAGCAAGCGCGTCGTCCACACCCGCCGAACCTTGCGCGGCCATGATGTCGCTGACGTCGCGCATCGTCGATGGGGAATTGCCGATCGCGGTAATCCGCGCGCCGCGATCGATCCCCGCAGCGAGCGCCGGAGCGCCTTCGAAACTTTCGAGCACGGTTAGCCCGGTGGTGTCGACTGCGATGCGAAAACCATAGCCGGCGTTCGAACCGGCGGAATAATAAGCATCCTCGCTGGCGATCGACGTGACGTAGGTGAAGTAGCGGTCATGACCCTGGGCGCGCGCGTTTGCGGTCAGCGCATCGACATAGTCCGAAAGCGTGGAATAGGCGGCCGGATTGGCGCCGCTCGCCAGCGCAGTCGGAAACAGATACCACTCGTTCAGCTGGGCGAGCGCCCAGTCCTCGCGTTCGCGCAGCGAGCAGCCGGAGGCCGCGGGGGTCGGTGTTGGGGTTGGCGTAACTGAAGTGCTGCCACCGCCGCCGCTGTTACCACCCGATCCGCCGCCACAGCCGGAAAGCAACATAGCAACGCCAACGGTCAGACCAACGCCACGCAAACGGATCGATCGCATCATGATCTCAGCAGCTTAGCGATTCGGCGAAGGCGTTCAACTCGGATCGCTATCATCAGGCTGAACTGGCGCGCCCGACCATTGTCGAATGCGCACGTCACGCTGCGGGAAGGGAATCGTGATCCCATGTTCCTTGAACAACCACCACAATCGATTGAGCACATCGCTCCGCAAATTGCTCACGCCGCCCTCGGGGTCGCTGATCCAGACGCGGATCTCGTGCTTGACGGCGCTTTCGCCGAACTCGACCAGCCAGACGTTGGGCCGCGGCTCGTCGAGCACGCGCGGCGAGTCGGTCGCTGCACGCAGCATCAGCTCCTGCGCGAGCCGGAGGTCGCAATCATAAGCGACGCCGACCGGGATGCGTATGCGCACGTTACGATTTGAATAGGACCAGTTCTCGACTTCCTGGGTCATCAGATTTTCGTTCGGGATCAGATGCTCCTTGCCTTCGCGCGTCACCACGCTCACCGCGCGGACGCCGATCTTGTTGACCCAGCCGAAGCTGTCGCCGACCACGATAACGTCGCCCGGCTTGATCGATCGGTCGGTGAGCAGGATGATTCCGGCGATCAGATTGCCGACGGTCTTCTGGAGCCCGAAACCGACCGCGAGCCCAACCGCGCCCGAAAACACGGCGAGGCTGGTCAGATCAATGTCGAGCAGGTCGATGCCGATGAAGAAGGCAGCGACGATGATCGCGAGCGTGGAAAGCTTTTCGAATAACAGCTTTTGCGCCGGGTCGAACCCGCGCGACTGATGGATCGAATGCGACACAACGCGACTGGCGAAACGCACTGCGGCGAAGAGCAGCACCACTGTGATCATGATCGTCAGCAACGCGAGCAACGAGAAGCGCCGCTTGCCGATGGCGAAGCCGACCGCATCGAGTCCGTCGCCCAGCCCGTGGAGCCCGCCGAGCGCATTCGACAGAATCGCGACGAAGATCGTACCGGCGACCGACCAGGCCACCCAACGCGGAAGGCTGACGCCGCGCAGGATCGCGACCATGAGCAATGCCGTCGCGAAGGCGAGGGCGAAGCCGAGGCCGACGCGTGCCAGGCTCGTCCACTTGTCCGCATTGTAGATCAGCGCGAGCAGCAGCGCCGCACTGCCGTGTCGCACGATCTGGCCGATGCGCGGCGCCACGCCTTCGGCATGCCCGCCGACGTGCTGCGCCCATAAAGCTTCGGCACGTGGGCCGAGGCGAAGGCCCGCGATCCAGCCGATCACCAGCGCGAGCAGCACCAGCGCCAGTGCGAAACCGGCGGCGAAGTACTCGCCAGGGCCCGGCATCGCCAGGCCTTGAGCGGTCAGCCAATCGGCGACCATTTTCATGCGATTGCTGTACGGAACGCGGCGAGCCCGGCTTCGAGGTCGGCGATCAGGTCATCGGGATCCTCGAGCCCGATCTGCAGCCGCACCGCCGGTCCCTCCGCCTGCCAGTGCGTCGCGGTGCGGTAGCGATCGGGATCGACGGGAATCGCCAGGCTCTCGAACCCGCCCCAGCTATAGCCGATGCCGAACAGCTCGAGCGTGTCGATCAATGCCGCACGCGCTGCGTCGTCACCTCCGTCGAGCACGAACGTGAACAACCCGGCACTACCCTTGAAGTCGCGCGCGAATGTCTCGTGGCCGGGACATTCGGGCAAGGCCGGATGCAGCACGCGCGCGATTTCGGGCCGGGCCTTGAGCCAATGCGCGATCCTGAGGCCGGACTCGCCATGGTGTTTGAGCCGCACTGCCATCGTCCGCAGACCACGCGCCGCGAGATAGGCGTCGTCCGGGCTCGCGGTCTGGCCGAGCCGGTAGCTCGTCTCGCGCAGCGAGCGCCAATGGCTCGGCGCGGCCGTCACCGATCCCAGCATCACGTCCGAATGGCCGCCGACATATTTGGTGCAGGCGAGGATCGACAGGTCGATGCCCAGCGCGAGTGCCGGCAACAGCAGCGGTGTCGCCCAGGTATTGTCGAGCAGCGTGGCGAGTCCATGCCGCTTCGCGACCGCGACGATCGCCGGAATGTCCTGCACTTCGAACGTCAGGCTGCCGGGGCTTTCGAGGAATACGGCCTTGGTGTTCGGACCGATCAGCGCTTCGATGCCCGCGCCGATCATCGGGTCGTAATAGCGCGTGGTGACGCCGAAGCGCTTGAGGAGCCCATTGGCGAAGGCGCGCGTCGGATCATAGACGCTGTCGGCGAGCAACAGTTCGTCTCCGGCCGCGAGCACCGACAAGAGCGCGGCCGCGACCGCGGCGACGCCGGAGGGATAGAGCAACGTCCCCTCGGCTCCCGGCTCGAGCTCGGTCAGCGCATCCGCGAGCGACCATTGGGTCGGAGTGCCGCGCCGTCCGTAGAACAGCCGGTGGTGCGTGTCCTGCGTACCGCTCCTGCGCAGATGCGCGACATCGTCGTAAAGGATCGTCGACGCGCGCCACACTGGCGGATTGACGATGCCCTGCGTCCATTCCTCACGACGCCCGGCGGTCACTATGCGAGTCGCGGGGCGTTTGGGGGTTTTGTCGGCCATGCACCGCTTCTAGGAGCCGGCTGGTTTGCCGGAAAGCCCCGCTCGCCCTACATCGCGGACATGGAACCCATGCATCTCGGCAAGACCTCTACTCTACCCGCATCGCCGGAGGCGGCGATGCTCGACTATGTGCCCAACCCGCGTCCCGGCACACCCTATTGCGTTCGCTTCGCCGCACCCGAGTTCACCTCGCTGTGTCCGGTCACGGGTCAGCCCGACTTCGCGCATCTGGTGATCGACTATGTGCCCGGCGCGACGATCGTCGAGTCCAAGTCGCTCAAGCTATTCCTGGGCAGCTTCCGCAACCACGCCGGCTTCCATGAAGACGTCACTGTCGGGATCGGCGAGCGGCTGTTCAGCGAAATGCGCCCGGCGTGGCTTCGTATCGGTGGCTATTGGTATCCGCGCGGTGGTATACCGATCGACGTGTTCTGGCAGTCCGGGGCGCCGCCCGCGGCGGTGTGGATCCCCGACCAGGGCGTGGCGGGCTACCGGGGACGCGGCTGAACCGCCGAATCAAGGCGCCTCGGCGCTTTGTCGCTTGTTGCAATGCAGCATGCCTGCAACCATATCGACCATGACGAGTTGAGAGGAAGCATAACGGCCTGATCGGCCAATCAATTTGCGTTAGCGAAGGGATAGGAATGGCACTCGCGGATCGTTCCAGCATTGGCCATGTTGCGCTGCTCGGGAACTTCCTTCCCCGAAAGTGCGGCCTCGCGACGTATACGACCGATACCTACCATGCATTGGCAGCGCGTTTTCCTGACATGCGAGTCGATGTCTATGCGATGGACGATTATCCGGGCCGCTATGCCTACCCACCCGAAGTAACGCGCGCGATCCCGCAACGCGAACGCATCGCGTATCTCGATGCCGCGCGTGCGATAGAAGCGAGCGGCGCGCAGGCGCTGTGGGTCCAGCACGAATATGGCATTTATGGCGGATCGGCCGGTGACTTTCTGATGGCGCTGCTCGACCGTATTTCGATACCGGTGATCGCGACGCTTCACACCGTGCTCGAGCATCCCAATCCCGACGAACGTCGCGTGATGGAGGCGCTGCTGCGCCGCGCCGCACGGGTAATCGTGATGGCCGAGCGCGGCCGCGACATCCTCAAGCGCGTCCACGGCGTCGACGGCCGCCGCGTGAGCATGATCCCGCACGGCGTGCCCGATCGTCCCTTCGCCGATCCCGACAGCATCAAGCCGCGCTTCGGCTGGCAAGGGCACAAGGTGGTGCTCACCTTCGGTCTGCTTGCGCCGAACAAGGGCATCGAGACGATCATCGAAGCGATGCCGGCGATCATCGCCGCCGAACCCGATGCGCACTATGTCGTACTCGGCGCAACGCACCCGAATTTGCTCGCGCACGAGGGCGAATCCTATCGTGACCGATTGATCGCGCAGGCAGCCGAGCGCGGCGTAGCCGACCATGTCGAGTTCATCGACGTATTCTTCGAGCAGGACGAATTGCTCGACTATCTGCAGGCGGCCGATCTCTACGTCACACCCTACAACAACCCCGCGCAGATCACTTCGGGTACGCTGTCCTATGCCGTCGGATTAGGCAAGGCAGTGGTCTCGACACCCTATGTCCATGCGACCGAGATTCTCGCCGACGGCCACGGGGTATTGGTGGATTTCCGCGACAGCGCGGGTTTCGCTCGGGCGATTGTACGGCTGCTCGCGAACGATGCCGAGCGTGCGCAACTCTCGGCACGCGCCTATGCGCGGGGGCGGACGATGATATGGCCGCGGCATGCCGAGAAGGCGGTCGCCGAACTCGAAGCAGTGATCGCGGCCAAGCCGCGCCGTCTGCCGATGCACACAGGTGAACTGGTTCCGCTTCGCCCGAGTCTCGCGGCAGTCGAGAGAATGAGCGACGCCACCGGCATGCTGCAGCATTCGGTCTATTCGGTCCCGGATCGCCGCCACGGCTATTGCATCGACGACAATGCACGCGCGCTGATCCTGATGTCGCAAATCGACGAAATCGACGACGCCACGCGCGACAAATGGACGAGCATCTACGGAGCGTTCGTCCAGCATGCCTGGAACGCCGATATCCGCCGCTTCCGCAATTTCATGAATTTCGACCGAAGCTGGTGCGAGGAGTGCGGCTCGGAGGATTCGAACGGCCGCGCGATCTGGGCGCTGGGCGTGACGGCACGCGACGCCCAGGCGCAGAAGCATCGCGATTGGGCCGCCAATCTGTTCGACGTCACCGCCGCGATCGCGCTCGAGCTCGGCAGCCCGCGGTCTCGCGCATTCACGATGCTGGGCGCGGCGGCAATGATCGAGGCGCATCCCGGTCATGCGCTGTCGCGAAGAATTCTCACGCACTTCGGCGAGGAGTTGATCGCGTTGCTCGATGCGGCTCGCCGGCCCGAGTGGCGTTGGTTCGAAATCATGCTCGCCTATGACAATGCGCGGCTGCCCGAAGCGTTGTTACGCGCCGGACAGGCGCTTGGCCGCGTCGATTTCGTCGAAACCGGAATCGACACGCTCGAATGGATCGTGGCGCGCCAGACTTCCCCGGAGGGTCGGTTCCGTGCGGTGGGTACGGAAAGCTTTGGACGCGTCTACGCCGATCCGCTGCCGTTCGACCAGCAGCCGCTCGAAGCGCAGGCCACGGTCGATGCCTGCGCCGCGGCCTGGTCGGCGACTCAGGACAAGCGGTGGCTCGAGGAGGCCCATCGCGCCTATCGCTGGTATCTCGGCGTCAACGATCTCGATCTGCCGCTCGCGACCGCTCAGGACGGCGGCTGTTTCGACGGTCTGATGCCCACCGGGCTCAATCGTAATCAGGGCGCCGAGTCGATTCTGGCGCTCCAGCTTGCCAATTGCGCGATTTGGGCCCTTTCAAAGTCCGCGAAATCCGTGGCAGGAGCGAAAAAGGCCGTCGCTTGATACAGGTTGCGCCGGCCCGCTGCTTAGGCCAATCGGGGGCGCGGATGCTCGAAGTTTTCAATCACTCGTTGCGACTCCGTGCCGATCCGTCGCGAGTGGTGGTGCGTCCGTTTCACATCGCTTGGGCAAACAACAACAACGGCGCGGGGCCGAGCCGCACCGAGCGACTGGTGCAGGAAGTGCTCGCGATGTCGGCGAGCGATGCACGCGGGCAGCTCGAGATGGTGCTCAAGGATTTCGAGGCGCGCCATTGGCAGACGCGCCGCGTCTTCATGACTCGCTACGATGAGATCGAGGCGCTGCTCGGCCTCGACGGCAGCCAGATCGGTGATGAGAAGCGCCAGCTGATCGGTGCCTATTTCTGCCACGAATACAGCTATGCCGCCGCAGCGCTGATGAATCCGAGCGCGGTGCCACATTACGACCAGTCGGGCATGCCCAAAGGGAGCCTGCGTATCCTGATGTCGATGCGTGCCGTCGGCGAAGGCCATATCTCGTCGATCGCGTTCCGCGAGGGCATCATCACCGATCAGAACGAAATGGCGCTCGCCCCCGAACCACCGTTCGCCACCGCGGCCGACGCGCACGAGGACGAGGAGCATATCCCGGTCGGTCCGGTCAGCGTGTTCCGCCATCGCGATTCGACGCTTTCGGGCACGGTGATCTTCCCGATCACCAAGGCGCAGTCGAACGGGCTCGAAGACCTGCGCATCACCATGTTCGATCACGAGGATGGGAGCCGCGAGTGGATCGGCACCTACACAGCCTATAACGGCTCGGTGATCCAGTCCGAGCTGATGCGCACACGGGATTTTCGCAGCTTCGACATGGTGCCGATGGCAGGGTCGGCGGCGCGCAACAAGGGCATGGCGCTGTTCCCGCGCAAGGTGAACGGCAAATATATGATGATCGGCCGGCAGGACGGCGAAAACATCTATCTGATCGAATCCGACGACGTGACGCATTGGGACGAGGGCCAGATTCTGCTCCGGCCGCATTATCCCTGGGATCTCGTCCAGATGGGCAATTGCGGGCCGCCGATCGAACTCGACGAAGGCTGGCTGCTGCTCACGCATGGCGTCGGGGCAATGCGCAAATATTCGATTGGTGCGGCGCTGCTCGACAAGAACGACCCGTCGAAAGTGATCGGCCGCACCGCCGAGCCGCTGATCGCCCCCGGCGACGCCGATCGCGAAGGCTATGTGCCCAATGTCGTCTACACTTGCGGCGGTATTCGCCACGGCGACAAGATCTTCATGCCCTATGGCGTCGCCGACAGCTCGGTGGCGTTCGCGTTCGTGCCGATACAGTCGCTGCTCGCGCAGTTGGCGTAATCGCTTAGCGGTAGCTCATCTCGTCTACTGCCGGCTCGGGCCCGTCCGCGACTGGCGCGGCGCGAATCGTCGATTGCGTCCATAGGTACAGCAGCGCGATTGCTCCGGCGAACGCCAAGGGGGCGAGCCACAGCGCCGCTGTCTCGAACCCCTTCATCACCGCAAGCGGCGCATCGATCGGCGGAATCGGTGACGCGCGGTTGGCCCAGGCGACGATGCCGGCGAATACGACGCCGAACAGACTCTCTCCGACGATCAGCCCGGTCGCCGCAAGCACGCCCATGCGTTGCGCGAACCCCGGGTTCTTCGCCTGCGCCGCCCATTTCTCGTAAAAATGACCGATGACCGAGCCGATCGGAATCAACAGAGTCAGCGCCATCGGGAGATAGATTCCCATTCCGACCGCGAGCGGCGGCAATCGCATTTTCCCTGCCTTCCCCAGCAATTCGTCGATTGCAATGACAACCGCGCCGATCGCGGCGCCGGCGCCGATCAGGCCCCAATCGATGTCGCCGCCGAGCACCCCCTTGGCCAGGCTGGAGATCAGCGCCGCCTGCGGCGCGGACAGCGCGTTCGGCCCCGCATTGGGCATGCCGACGAAGCCGAGTGTCCTGTTGAGCAAGTCGAGCACTTCGGGGATCGCCAGCGATCCGAACACCACGCCGATCACCAGCGCGATCTGCTGTTTCCACGGCGTCGCACCGACAAGCTGCCCGGTCTTGAGATCCTGGAGGTTGTCGTTCGAGATCGTGGCGACCGAAAACACGATCGCCGTCGCGAACAGCGCGTACGCGACGAGCGCGTTGGTCCGTTGCAGGTCGTGGCTATGACCGAAGAACAACACCAGCAGTACCGAGGCGCCCACCACGGCAAGAATGCCCACACCCGACACCGGGCTGTTCGACGCACCGATCAGGCCCGCCATATAGCCGCAGATGGCGGCAATCAGGATCGCGACCACCAGGATATAGAGCGTCGATGCGCCGATCACGAGCAGTGGATGCTCATGGACCGGCCCACCGGCCGAGAAGCTCCAGAGCAGCCAGGCGATCGGCACGAGCAGCGCCAGCACGGTTCCCGCGACGATACCAATCGGCAGGTCCCGCTCGGTCAGTTCGAGTACAGAGCCCGTGGCGCGCGCGCGCGACGCCGCCATCGCCGATCGGATCCCCCTGACGATCGGGCCGACAATTCGCAGCAACGACCAGATCGCCGCGACACCGATCGTGCCGGCACCGATGATTCGCGCCTTCTGCCGGAAGGTGGTGCTCACCAGCGCATCGACATCGGCGAGGCTCGCACCGTGCGTCAGATACGGAATCAGGCCCGCCCAGGTGATCAGCAGCCCGAAGAACATCGCTACGCCAACCGACAGGCCGACGAGATGCCCCACCCCGATCAGCGCCATCGAATAGCTGGTCGAAACGCCGGTGGCGCTCGATCCGACGGTGAAATTCTTCGCGGCTTCCTCTGCGACGACCTTCATCTTGGCGAGCAGCGCGAACGCCGCCGAGACGATCGATCCGAGAATGATGACGCGCAGCCCGCGTGCGTTCTCGTCGGCGCCGCGGTCGGAACCGGCGCCCACGCGCAGCACTTCCGCCGCCGCCACGCCTTCGGGATAGGGCAAGTCCGATCCGGTCACGAGCGCGCGACGCAGCGGGACCGACAGCATGACTCCCAATGTGCCACCGACCGCGCAGACCAACACCGTCGTCCAGTACGGGAAGCCCTGCCACCAGCCGACAAGGATGAGGCCCGGCAGGACGAAGATGATCGCCGCTAACGTGCCCGCGGCCGACGCGATCGTCTGGACGATGTTATTCTCGAGGATCGTCGCGCCGGGCAGATAGCGCAGGATCGCCATCGAAATCACTGCGGCGGGGATCGAAGTGGCAAAGGTGAGGCCGACCTTGAGCCCGAGATAGACGTTCGCGGCTGTGAACAGCACCGTGATCACGCCGCCGAGGAGAATGCCGCGAAAGGTCAGTTCGAGCGGGGGGCGTGTCGCCATCAATCGGCTTCCTGCAAGCGATGGGGCGCGCGCACCGCGAGCCGCAAACCGGCGGCTTGGCGCTGCGGGCAGGCGAGCGAGAAGTGCGCGTGCATTCCCCTTGGTGCCAGCATTACCGCACCCGCGACAGCCTTTTTCTTGCGGAAGCGGCGCGCGCGTGGAAACGCCCACCCTCCGCAAGGAAGGCGGGCGCTCCGCTTTTCGCTTGTGCCGGTGGGGATCAGCTCTGCGCGATGTCAACCACGACGAAGCCGCCGCCGGCCTTGCGCTGGACGAATAGCAGCACCTGCTTGCGCCCAGCGGTCTTGGCCGACGCGACGGCGCGCGAAACCTGCTCGACGGTCGTCACGGGCGCGCGGTCGACCGACGTGATCACGTCACCGCGGCGCAGACCCTTTTCAGCCGCGTCGCTCGACGGATTGGCCTGAGCGACCACGACACCCTTGGTCGAGGGATCAACGCCGATCTGGCGCGCGATTTGCGGCGTCAGCGGCACCAGGTCGAGGCCCAGCGCGGAAGCCTGCTGGGTCTCCGAGTCGCCGCCGCCGCGATTGCCGCCGCCGAGCGGATTGTCGTCATCGTCCTGGTTGAACCCGGCGAGCTGATCCTCTGGCGGGCGCGTCCCGAGCGTGATGTCGAGCGCGATGCGCTTGCCGTCACGGATGATCTCGAACGGTACTCTGGTGCCCGGCGGCTGATTGGCGACGAGATAGCTCAGCGTGGTGTCGCTGGTCACGTCCTTGCCGCCGACCTTGATGATCACGTCGCCCTGTTTGACTCCCGCCTTCTCCGCGGGGCCGCCCGGCTCGATTCGCGAGATCACTTCGCCCTTGTCCTTCGGCACGCCGAGCGCGCTCGCAAGCTCGGTGTCGAGCGGTTGCAGGCCGACGCCAAGATAGCCGCGCGCCACCTTGCCGCCCTTCATCAGCGTGTCGACGATCGGCTTGGCCGATTCGGCGGGGATCGCGAGGCCGATGCCGACATTGCCGCCGGTCATCGACAGGATCTGCGAGTTCACGCCGATCACATTGCCGTTCAGGTCGAACATCGGGCCGCCCGAGTTGCCCTGGTTGATCGCGGCATCGGTCTGGATGAAGCGATCATAGGCGCCGCCCTGGCCGGTGACGCGGTGCACCGCGGAAATGATGCCGGCGGTCACGGTGCCGCCCAGGCCATAGGGCTGGCCGATCGCGAGGATCCAGTCGCCGACGCGCGAGCGGCTCGAATCGCCCCATTTGACGAACGGCAGGTTCGCCGCGCCGTCGATCTTGAGCACTGCGAGATCGGAAGCCGGATCGCGCCCGATCAGCTTCGCCTTATATTCGCGGCGGTCGGTCAAGGTGACGGTGATCGAATCGACCGTGGCGCCGCGCGCGCCTGGTGCGACGACGTGGTTGTTGGTCACGATATAGCCGTCGGGCGAGATCAAGAATCCCGAACCGAGCGACGTTGCCTTCTGGCGAGTCGGTTGCACCTGGAAGCCGAACTGCTCGAGCGGCGTGCCGGCGAGCGGGTTCTGCGTCTGGACATGCTGTTCGGTCGAGATGTTGACCACGGCCGGCGATAGCTTGGCGACCATGTCGGCGAAGCTCATCGGGGCACCGGCCTTGGGCGCCGCGGCCGAAATCGTGCCCGGCTCGTTCTGCGCGATTTGCGCACCGGCCGGATGGTCGACGCTCAGCGCAACGGCGGCGCCGCCGAGCAACAGGGCGGAAGTGATGGCGTAGGCGTAACGCACGGGAAGCTTTCCTCTCAGCTCTGGAATCCTAAGTCCCCTCGGGTCGATTTGGCCGGCACTAGCTGAACGCCGATTGAATATGAACGAACGTGCAGCCTTGCGGTTCGATCGAGAAAGATGGGGATATTCGGGTGATTTTGCCAGTCCCTCCGCACCGGAATGGTATCCGACGTCGCACGGCTACGCGTCGCCGCCACCCCCGAACGCGTCGCGCCTAGCGCAGGCGCCCATCATTTCGCTTCAAACTGACGTAGATAGCCGTCCTGCGGCGACAGCACGATCGACGTTTCGCCCATGGCCTGCCCCGGTTGCCCGACGAACGTCGCACGATACGACTGCATCGCGCGGTAAAAGTCGTAGAAGGCGGGATCCTTGTTGAAGCTTGCGGCATAGATCTGCGCGGCGGTCGCATCGGCTTGCGCCTGGATGATCTGTGCTGCCCGCTGGCCTCTCGCCGTGATCGTCGTGGCTTCCTGCAGCCGCGCGGTACGCATCCGCTCGAACGCGCTTTCGAGCGGCGTGCCGCTGGGGAGCTCGGCCTGTTTGATTCGAACGTCCACGATCTGAACGCCGTACTGGCTGGCGATTCGCTGCAGCCCGGCGCGGATATTGTCCATCACCACGCCGCGCTCGGGGCTCAACAGCTCGTCCATCTTGCGCTTGCCGAGTTCGTTGCGCAGCGCCGCGCGCAGGATGGGCTGCAGCTGATCGGCGACGCGTTCCTCATTGCCCGCAGTCCGTACCATCGTGATCGGATCGACAACGCGGTAGCGCGCGAATGCATCGACTTCGACGCGCAACTGGTCAGTCGACAATACCTGCTGCCCTTCGAGGTCGACGTCGCGCACGCGCTTGTCGACCCAGACGATGCTCTGCAGGAACGGGATCTTGACCTTCAGTCCGGCATTGGTGCGTCCGAAGCTTTCGCCCGGGCGCCAGGCATTTACCGTGCCGACCGGATTGCCGAGATTCAGGATCACTGCCTGGCTCGTTTCCGATACGACATAGATGGTGTTGTAGAGCAGCAGCAACAGGCCGAGCGCGGCTACGACCAGCACCATTGGGCTGCGGATCAGCGACGCGTTCACGGCGCGACTCCCTGTTTGGCGGCCGTTTCGCTCGATCCCTTGAGCTGCGGCAGCGGCAGATACGGCGTGACGCCCGGCGCTTCGACGATCGTCTTGTTCGACTTTGCGAGCACCTGTTCCATCGTCTCATAATAGAGGCGTCGCTTGGTCACTTCGGGGGCGAGCTTGTACTGCTCGTAAAGCTTGTCGAATTGCGCGGTCTCGCCTTGCGCCGCGGCGATCTTTTGCTGGGCATAGGCGTTTGCATTATTGACCTGCGCTTGCGCCTTTTGTTCGGCGGCGCTGACAGCCTTGAACGCTTCGTCGACCTGCTGCGGGGCAACCGCGCCCTTGATCGCGACGATCTGGATCCGCACGCCGGCATGATAGCGGTCGAGAATCGACTGCATGTTCTCCTGGACACGCGCCGCGATGCGATCCTGGCCCGAACCGATCGCCGCATTGAGCGGCACCGTGGCGATCACCGCGCGCATCGCACTCTCCGCGACCGCGCGCACCGTTCCCTGCTGGTCGCGGATCTGGAAGCTATAGTCTTCGGGGTTCGCGACCTGCCAGTTCACCGAATAGGAGAGATTGATGATGTTCTGGTCTTGCGTCAGCACCAGATTGTCGCCGCCGTTCTCCGGAAAGGTTTCGTTGCGCACCGACATGTCGACGATCGTCACGCTCGCCAGCGGGTACGGCATCGTGACCTGCCACCCTGGGCTGAGCGTCCCGGTATAGCGCCCGAGGACCGTGACGACGCCGCGTTCCTTGGCGGCGATGGGATGCACGCTCGTCAGGATGATCCACGCGGCCAGCAACACCCCCGCCGCAACGAGATACCAGCGCTTGGCGTCGCCGCCGCCGAGAAAATTGCCGCCACCGCCGCCACCGCCACGGCGCGCTTTGCTCAGCCAGTCCTCGATCGGATTGGACGAGCGTGTGCGCTTGCCGCTGGGCGGAAACGCCCAGGGATTGCGCGGTCCGCTGCCCTGGCCGCCGTTCGAGCCGCCGTCGTTGTTGTTGCCGCCGCTTCCCCAGGGACCCTTGGAATCGTTGCGCAGGATGTCGGCGTCGACGCGCCGGCCGGTCATAGTCATGGCGCTTCTTATAGGGACCCCGACAAGGAATTACAGGGTGGCGTGTCGCGATTGTGCGCCTATGTCGCGCGATATGACCGATCTTGCCTCTATCGAAGCTGCGTTGGCCCCGATCGCTGCGGGCCGCGCCACCGTCCGGTTGGACGACGAGCGCGCGAATATTGTCCTCGACGTGACGGGATTACCCGTTGGGTCGCACGCCGAACTCGAAGCCGATATCCGCGCTGCGGTCGAAGCTTTTCCGGGGGTGCGCGAAGTCCGCGTACTGCTTACCAGCGAACGACGGCAACGCAGGCTGATTGCAGTGGCCAGCGGCAAGGGCGGCGTGGGCAAGTCGACCATTGCCGCGAACCTCGCAATTACGCTGGCGCGCTCCGGACAGGCGGTCGGGCTGGTCGACGCCGACATCTATGGCCCGTCGCAGCCCAAGCTGCTTGGTGTCGAAGGCATCAAGCCGCGGTCTGAGGGCGAGAAGCTGGTGCCCGTGCCGACACCTTATGGCGTGCCGCTCCTGTCGATGGGCCAGCTCGTCGCGCCCGACCAGGCGATCGCGTGGCGCGGCCCGATGGCGGGCGGCGCGCTCGGCCAGCTGGTCGATGCGCATTGGGACGCCGACCTGCTCGTGCTCGACTTGCCTCCGGGGACCGGCGACGTGCAGCTCACCATGGTGCAGAAGCACAAGCCGGCCGGCGCCGTGATTGTTTCGACGCCGCAGGATCTCGCATTGATCGACGCCCGACGCGCGATCGACCTGTTCGCCAGGACCGGCGTGCCGATCATCGGGCTGGTCGAAAATATGGCGGGCTATGCTTGCCCGCACTGCGGCGAGGTTTCGGAGCCGTTCGGCAGCGGCGGCGCGGAAGCGGCAGCCCAGGCGCTCGGCATCGCGTTCCTCGGGCGCGTGCCGCTCGACATTGCGATTCGCACTGCGTCGGACGCGGGCACGCCTCCCGCCGCCGGGAACGGGCCTGAGGCCGCAGCGTTCGAAGCGATAGGGGGCCGCGTGCGGGATTGGCTCGCGCGACAAGGATGAACCGATGCCGTTGACGCGCGACACCGAAATCAAGGCACTGCTCTCACGGGTCCACACGATTGCGCTGGTCGGCGCGTCGGACCGGCCCGACCGGCCGAGCCACCGCGTGATGGCGTTCCTCCAACGCCACGGTTATCGCGTGATCCCGGTCAATCCGCAGATCGCCGGCACCGAGCTCCTCGGCGAGGTGGTGGTGGCCGAGCTGGACGCGATCGCCGAGCCAGTCGACCTCGTCGACATCTTCCGTCGCCCGCAGGCTGCCGGCGAAGCAGTCGATGCCGCAATCGCCGCGGGTGTGCCGGCGGTGTGGCTGCAGCTCGGCGTGATCAACCCCGAGGCCGCGGCGCGCGCCGAATCGGCCGGATTACAGGTGGTGATGAACCGCTGCCCCGCGATCGAAATCGTGCGGCTCGACGCGACCTCGGTCCGCGCGTGACGCGGTGATCCTCCGTGTCGGAGAAGATTCTCCGCGACCTCCACCGCTACGCACGAATCAATCTTCGACCGTTTGAGCGGTTCGTTTCAATCGCGGAGCAGCTCGTTGATGCCGGTCTTGGCGCGCGTCTGTGCGTCGACGGTCTTGACGATCACCGCGCAATAGAGGCTCGGCTTGCCATCCCCGCCGCCCATGCTGCCCGGTACCACCACCGCATAGGGCGGCACTTCGCCGCGATGGACTGCGCCGGTCGCGCGATCGACGATCTTGGTCGAGGCGCCCAGATACACCCCCATCGACAGCACTGCGCCTTCGCCGACGCGCACGCCCTCGGCGACTTCCGAGCGGGCGCCGATGAACGCGCCATCGCCGATGATCACCGGGTCGGCCTGGAGCGGCTCGAGCACGCCGCCGATACCGGCGCCGCCCGAGATATGGACGTTGCGGCCGATCTGCGCGCAGCTCCCGACCGTCGCCCAGGTGTCGACCATCGTGCCCTCGCCGACGAATGCGCCGATATTGACGAAACTCGGCATCAGCACCGCGCCCTTGCCGATGAACGCGCCGTGGCGGACGATGCTGCCCGGGACTGCGCGGAAGCCCGCCGCGCCGAACGCATTCTCGCCCCAGCCCGCGAATTTCGACGGCACCTTGTCGAACCAGTTGGCGCCGCCCGGACCGCTTATCAGCTGGTTGTCGTTGAGCCGAAACGACAGCAGCACCGCCTTTTTGAGCCATTGGTTGACGCGCCAGGCGCCGTCGATCGGCTCAGCGACGCGCGCCGCGCCGCGGTCGAGCAGGTTGAGCACTTCGGCGACGGCCTCGCGCACGGCGCCTTCGGTGCCCGAGTTGAGGCTTGCCCGCGCTTCCCAGGCAGCGTCGATGGTGGCTTCGAGGTCGCTCAAAGGTCGCTCTCCAATATTTCATGCAGCCAATGGCCGAGGTCGGTGATGGTGAAATCGATGAAGCTGCGGTCCTCGTCGGGCGCCTGCTCGGAACCGTTGTCGATCCAGACAGTGGTCATGCCGATCGCCTTGGCGGGCTTGAGGTTCCGCGCCATATCCTCGACGAACAGCGACTGACGCGGATCGAGGTCATAGGCCTCGCACAGCCCATGATAGGCACTGGGGTCTGGCTTGGGCCGATAGGCGGTCGCGTGAATGTCGTGCACCGCTTCGAAGCTGGCGCCGAGCCCGAGTCGATCGAGCACCTTCGCGGCATAGGGCGCATCGGCGTTGGTGAAGATCAGCTTGCGCCCCGGCAGCAACGCAAGCGCCTCCGCCAGCGGGGCGTTGTGCTCGAGCGCGTGCATCTCGACGTCGTGCACGAATGCCAGATAGTCGTGCGGATCGATCGCATGCTCCTGCATCAGCCCGGAGAGCGTGGTGCCGTGCCCGATGAAATAGGCCTTCTGGATCCGGCGTGCCTCGGCGGGGTCGACTTCGAACATCCGCGCGACATAGTCGGTGATGCGCAGATCGATATGCGCGAACAGGTTCGCGCTCACCGGATAGAGCGTGTTGTCGAGATCGAAGATCCAGTTCCGGATATGGGCAAGGCGCGCCAGCATCGCGGGCGTCTAGTCGTCGATGGGGGTGTGCGGCAAGCAGGTTTGCGCAGGCATGTTAAGTCGCTGTAAATCGACGTCGAGTCACGAATTGCTGGCTCCTGAAAGGAATTGCGGTGGAATTGGCGTTGGGCAAGCGGCTGCAGCAAGGCGTGGCGCTGGCCGGATTGGTGGCGCTCGGCGCCTGCGGCGACGGCGGCGGTGTGACGAGCACGCCACCACCGATCTCGGCTCCCGCGCCGACGCCGACGCCCTCCCCGACGCCAACTCCCACACCCACCCCCACTCCGACTCCCAGCGTCACCTATGACACCGCCGAATATCGCGCGACCGTCGGTGCGGTCTCGATGAACGCGCTTGCCGCGTACAACGCCGGCGGCACCGGGCGCGGCGTGCTGGTCGGCGTGATCGACAGCGGCATCGACTTGCAGAGCGGCGAGTTCGTCGATGCGAACGGCGTGTCGCGGATCAGCCCGGCGTCGGCCGATACTGCGGGCAACAGCTCGATCGACGATGTCGGCGGGCACGGCACGGCCGTCGCGTTTACGCTGGCCGGGCGGCGCAATGGCGTGAATACGCATGGCGTCGCATTCGACTCGACCTTGCTGGTGCTGCGCACAGACGACCCCGGCAGCTGCACCAAGACCAATACCGACGGGACCTCGGGCTGCAGCCACACCGACACCGCGATCGCACAGGCACTCGACATCGCGACGACCAACCACGCGCGGGTAGTCAACATTTCGCTCGGCGGCTCGTCGCCGAGTTCGGGGCTGCTCGCGGCGATGAAGCGCGCCACCCAGGCCGGCACCGTGATCGTGATCAGCGCGGGCAACGAATTTGACAATGATCCGACCACCGCGGCCAACCCCGATCCCTTCGCCGCGACTCCGGCGAACAACGCCAGCATAAACAACGGGCTGATCATCATCGCCGGGTCGATCAAGGGCGCAGTCGCGAGTCCGGGTTCGCCCGACACGATCTCCGCCTTCAGCAATCGTGCCGGGACCAGCGCGAACTATTATCTCGCCGCAGTGGGCGAGGACGTCCGCGCGCCAGACCAGACCGGCGCTGCCTTTCTCTGGTCGGGCACATCGTTCGCCGCGCCGCAGATCTCGGGCGCAGCTGCACTGCTTGCGCAGGCGTTTCCGAACCTGAGCGGTGCCGAGATCGTCAACCTGTTGCTCACCACCGCGCGCGACGTCGGTGCGCCAGGTACCGACAGTGTCTACGGTCGCGGAGTCCTCGACCTCACGCGTGCGTTCCAGCCGGTCGGATCAACGTCGGTTGCCGGCACGGGGAGCGCAGTGTCGCTCGCTTCGAACGCCGTGCTGTCGACACCGATGGGCGACGCTCGACAGGGTGAAGTCGGCGCAATCATCCTCGACGGCTACAGCCGCGCCTATGCGCTCGATCTCGCCGCGGGCATCGCGCGCCAGGCGCCGACGCGCAGACTCGCCGGCGCCTTGTCGACGCGCGCGCGCAACCTCGACGCCGGGACGCCGGGGTTCGCCGTCGCCGTATCGATTGCGCCTGAGCGTGATCGCACGTTGGTCGATCGGCTCCAGCTTTCGCCGGGTGCCGCCCAACAGGCGCGCGTGCTCGCAGCATCGGTGACGGCGCAGCTCGGCAGCAAGGCAAGCTTTGCCGTCGGCGCGTCGGAAACGGGCACGGCGTTGGTCGGCCGGCTCCAGGGCCGCGCCGATCCGGCATTCCTGATTGCGCGCGATCCGACCGCCGATGCCGGCTTCGACAGCCTCGTTCAGGGAGCGAGTGCACTGCGCTATCGATGGGGGCGATGGGGCATGACGCTCGGCGCCGAACATGGCGACGTGCTCGCGCAGCGCATTGCGGCGGTCGGCGCGCTCGCCGGACGCCCCGAGCGGTTCGGGTACAGCCGCGCGACACTCGGAATTGATCGCCGTTTCGGCGGCCTCACTGCAACGCTCGACGCGAGCCTGCTCGCCGAGGATCGCACCTTGCTCGGGGCGCGTTTCACCTCCGGGCTCGGCGCGGCGCGGGGCGACAGCCTGTTCGTCGATCTGGGCCTCCGCCAGGCGATCGGCAGCTGGTCGCTGGGGGCAAGCTGGCGCCAGGGCTGGACCTTCGCGCATCTGACCGGGCTCGCCGGCGGCGGCCTGATCCGCAGCAACGCGTTCGCGCTGGACCTGGGCAAGCGCGGCGTATTCGGTCACGGCGACCATCTCGGACTACGCCTGTCGCAGCCGCTGCGCGTCGCGAGCGGCGGGCTCGCTCTGATGCTGCCGAGCGATTATTCGTACGACAGCGCCAGTGTGACCGCGTGGCGCAGCGAGGCATTCAATCTCGCGCCGAGCGGACGCGAACTCGACATGGAACTTAGCTATGGCCGGGCGTTCGCCGGCGGCAGTCTCGACGCCAATTTGTATGTGCGCCGTCAGCCGGGCAATATCGCGAAGGCCCCTGACGAGCGTGGGATCGCGCTGCGCTGGGCACTGGGGTTCTGACCGCTTCGCTGGACGAAGCGCACGGCACTCCCCATCTGGCGGCGATGACCGACTATTCGCTGCTCGACCTCGTCAACATCGTGCAGGGCGCCGACCTTGCCGCCGCGCTCGCCAATTCGGCCGATCTCGCGCGCCATGCCGAGGCCTTGGGCTACAAACGGATGTGGGTCGCCGAGCACCATGGCATGGGCGGGGCGGGCGGCGCCGCGACTTCGGTGGTGATCGCGCATCTCGGCCAGGCGACGCGCACAATCCGCGTCGGCGCGGGCGGAATCATGCTCCCCAACCACGCTCCGCTCGCCATCGCCGAGCAGTTCGGCACGCTCGACGCGCTGTTCCCCGGCCGCATCGACCTGGGGCTCGGCCGCGCGCCGGGGTCGGACATGCGGGTGGCGCAGGCGCTGCGGCGGGGGCTCAACGCCGATCCCGACCAATTCCCGCGCGAAGTGATGGAACTGCAGAGCTATTTCGCCGACGACGGCCGCGCCGGGATCCGCGCGACACCCGGTGCCGGCGCCAAACCCGAGGTGTGGATCCTGGGCTCGAGCACGTTCGGCGCGCAGCTCGCGGCGTTGCTCGGGCTGCCCTATGCCTTTGCCGCGCATTTTTCGCCCGCGCAGATGGACGAGGCGGTCGACCTCTATCGTCGCCATTTCCGTCCGTCGGAAACGCTCGCCGCGCCGCGCCTGATGATCGGGGTCAATGTCATCGCCGCGGACAGCGACGACGACGCCGAATATCTCGCCAGTTCGCACCAACAGGCCTTCGTCGCGATACGCTCGGGCAAGCCGCGACGGATGCAGCCACCGGTCCGCAACTATCGCGAATCGCTCGATGCCTTTGGCTCGTCCGTGCTCGACCAGATGTTGTCGGCGTCGGCGGTCGGCGGTCCCGCGACGCTTGCCGAAAAGCTCCGCGCGCTGATCGCGCGCACCGGTGCCGACGAACTCATTCTGCACAGCCCGATGTACGACCATGACGCGCGCAAGCACAGCCTGACGATCTCGGCCGAAGTGATGCGGGCGCTGACGCCGCGCGAAGCCTCGGCTATGCCGGCCGAATAGAAAGGGAGCTATTCCGATGCGCTACGACTTGTCCGGAACCGTGATGCAGACCGTCTCGATCGATCTCGAGCGCGGCGAGCGCATCGTCAGCCAGACGCATCAGATGGCGTGGATGAGCGACGGCATCCGCATGGACACGCACACCGGCGGCGGGCTGTTCGCAGGGCTCAAGCGCGCGATCAGTGGCGGCAGCCTGTTCATCACCGAATATATCGCGGACACAGCCGGCCATGTCGCATTCGCGCCGCGCTTTCCCGGCAAGATCATGCCGGTCACGCTCGGGCCCGGCCAGTCGCTGATCTGTCGACGTGAAACCTTTCTGTGCGCCGAATATTCGGTCAGCCTCGATATCGCGCTGCAGCAACGGCTCGGCGCGGGCGTGTTTTCCGGCGAAGGCTTCATTCTCCAGCGCGTCACGGGCCCGGGCACCGTGTTCCTCGACCTGTCGGGCGAAGTCGTCGAAAAAAACCTCGCGCCGGGCGAGCGGCTGCTGGTCCATGCCGGCCACATCGGCATGCAGGATCCGAGCATCCAGGTCGACATCCAGATGGTCCGCGGGTTCCGCAACATCCTGTTCGGCGGCGAAGGCCTGTTCCTCGCGACCCTCACCGGGCCCGGACGCGTGTGGCTGCAATCGATGCCAGTGATGAACCTCGCCGAGGAGATCGCGCGCCACCTGCCGGGGGGCGATGAAAGCCGCAGTTCGGCCGGCGCGCTGGTCGGTGGTGGCGTCGCCGGCGCGGCACTCACCGGCCTGCTGGGCGGGATCCTCGGCAACGAGTGATGCCTGGATCGGCCGGTTCGTAACATTGATTTGTCGGACTATTGTCGCGTTCGACCGCCCCCTTTACGGTCGCACGCACAATTCGCCGGGCGGCGTTTCCGCCGTCCGGCGAGGCAAAGGACTGAGGGGGCCATGAAAGATTCGAGCGAGCGACCGTCCAATAATCGGTTGCGGCCACACTTTGTCCGTCGGGCACTGTCGATGGTTGCGCTGGCAGGCATGGCGGCCGGCCCGGCCTGGGCGGACGAAACACCGCGGTCGACGCCCACGAATGCAGCGCAGTCCGCAGTGCGCGAATTCCCCACCATCCTCTACGGCGCGGCATATTACCACGAGTACATGCCCTATGAGCGTCTCGAAAAGGACGTGGCGATGATGAAGGCCGCGGGCTTCAATGTCGTGCGGATGGGCGAATCGACCTGGAGCCTGTGGGAGCCGGAGGACGGTCGATTCGAATATGCCTGGATGGATCGCGTCGTCGAGGCGATGGGCAAGGCCGGCATCAAGGTCATAATGGGCACGCCGACCTATTCCATCCCCGCCTGGATGGCGCACCAGCATCCCGAGATTTTAGCGCAGCGGCTCAATGGCCAGCCGAACAGCTACGGCATGCGTCAGAACATGGACACCGATTCACCGGCCTATCGCTTCTATGCCGAGCGGCTGATTCGGCGCATCGCCCAGCACTATAAGGACAATCCCAACGTCATCGGCTGGCAGGTCGACAACGAGACGTCGCCCTATGGCGCCGCCAACGACGACGTCTTCATCGGTTTCCAGCATTATCTCGAGAAGAAATTCGGCACTCCCGAAGCGCTCAGCAAGGCCTGGTTCCTCAACTATTGGGGGCAGGACCTCCACCATTGGGAGGATCTTCCGCGGCGCGACGGCGCGCAGAGCACGGGCTACAAGCTCGAATGGTCGCGCTGGAGCCAGATGCGTGTCACCGACTTCCTGCACTGGCAGGCCGCGCTGATCCGCGAATGCGCCGCGGCGCGCCAGTTCGTCACCACCGATTTTGCCGGCGCGATGCACGCCGACGTCAATGAAGAAGCGGTCTCGCGCGCGCTCGATATCCCCGCGGTCAACATCTACCATTGGGGATCGCAGGACGGGTATAATGGTGTCGACCAGGCAGTGCAGGCCGATTTCACGCGTTCATTGAAGCGCGGCAATTTCCTCGTCACCGAAACCAATGCGCAGACGACCGATTGGAGTTCGTCCGCCCAATTTCCGCCCTATGACGGCCAGTTCCGCCAGGACGTCTATACGCACATCGCCAACGGCGCCAACATGGTCGAATATTGGCACTGGGCGTCGATCCCTGCGAACCAGGAGATGTATTGGAAAGGCGTGCTGTCGCACGACCTCGAGCCGAACCGCGCCTATGCCGAGATGAGCCGCACCGCGCACGAGTTGCAAAAGATCGGCCCGCGGCTGGTCAACCTCCAGATCCACCGCGATGTCGCGATCCTGTGGAGCCGCGACTCGCTCAACGCGCTCAACGACATGCCGTTCGCCAAGGACCGCGCCGATTATGGCTCGCTGGTGCGGCAGATCCATCGCGCGCTCTTCGATTTGAACACCGGCGCGGACTTCGTCTTCCCCGAGACGCAGGACTTCTCCGCCTACAAGCTGCTGATCGTGCCCGCGCTGTACGTCGCCGACGATGCGTTGCTCCAGCGCATCTCCGATTACGTCAAAAAAGGCGGCCATGTGCTGATGACGTTCAAGAGCGGATTCACCAACGAGAACACCGCGGCACGCTGGACCATGGCGCCGGGCCCGCTGCGCGCGGCGCTCGGTTTCCATTACCAGGAATTCTCCAATCTTGCCGGGCCGCTGGCGCTGAAGGACGATCCCTACCATTTGGGTGCGGACAACAAGGTGCAATATTGGGCGGAGTTCCTTCAGCTCGATACCGCTAAACCGCTCGCCTTTTACGATCACCCCTTCTTCGGGCGCTGGCCCGCGATCACCATGAACAGCTACGGCGCCGGCCAGACGCTTTATGAAGGCACCTATTTGTCCGATCGCCTGCAGACCGAACTGCTGCGGTCTTATCTCACGCAGCTCGGGCTGAGCGGACCCGACCAGCAGCTGCCGGCGCACGTCCATGCGCAAAGCGGCATCAACGGCTTTCATCGCCAACTGCGCTATTATTTCAACTATTCGGGCACCGCGGTCAGCTTCCCCTATGCCCGCGGTGCCGGGACCGATCTGCTCAGCGGCGCCAGGCTCGCGCCCGGCGACAAGCTCGCGCTCGCGCCATGGGAAGTCGCAATCGTCGAGGAAGACGCGAAATAGCGGTACATGCCAAGTCGCTGAAGTCTTTCCGGAAACTGCCCGATCTCGCCCGCCGGATCATATTGGTAACAAACCGAGTCGCGCCGTTGTCATGATCGTAATCATGTTCGTCTAACCAGAATAGCCAATCGATTCCCGAACGGAGTTCAATCGCGTGGCTATCCCGGTTCATGCCCGTTCTCGCGCCGCAAGGCGAACGAATGCGCAACTGGTCGAAGCCGGGGGCAGCGTCGGGGCGGACTGCCCTATTCCGTCCAGGACGGACCTGCTCGCCGAAGCCATGAACAATATGCCGCACGGCGTGGTGATGTTCGATTCCCAAGCCAGGATCGTCGTCAGCAACCGGCGCTACATCGAGATGTACCGGCTGTCGGACGCGATCGTCACGCCCGGCTGCACGCTGCGCGAGTTGATCGAACATCGCAAACAGACCGGTCTGTTCTCCGGCGACGTCGAGCAATATTGCGTCGAAATCCTGAGTGCGATTGCCCGCGGGCAGACCAACGTGCAGGAAATCCTGACCGCCGATTGCCGGACGATCCGCGTGGTCAACGAGCCGATACCGTCGGGCGGCTGGATCGTGACTCACGAAGATGTGACGCACCAGCGCGCAGCCGAGACGAAGATCGCGCATCTAGCGCACCTCGCGCATCACGACGCGCTCACCGGCCTGCCCAACCGAGCCTTGTTCGAGACCCAGCTCGAAAACGCACTGCTGCTTACGGCGGAGGGCGAGCATTTGGCCGTGCATTTCGTCGATCTCGACAACTTCAAGGGAATCAACGACACGCTCGGCCACCCGGTGGGGGACGAACTGCTGCGCACGGTAGCGGACCGGCTGAGGAGCTGCGTGCGCAAGACGGACAAGGTGGCGCGGCTCGGCGGCGACGAGTTCGTCATTCTGCAGACTCCGGTGGCACACGCCGACGAAGCCGCCGACCTCGCCGAGCGCGTCCGCGAAGCGATTACCATGCCGTGCACGCTGCACGGTCATCGCGTCGTGGTGGATACCAGCATCGGCATCGCACTGACACCGCACGACGGGATCACCGCCGGCCAGATCCTCAAGAGCGCGGATGTCGCGTTATACGATGCCAAAGCCAGCGGCCGAGGCACCTATCGCTTCCTCCGGCGCGACATGGACCGGCGCATGGTCGAGCGGCGCGCGCTCGAACAGGAACTGTGTGAGGCGCTCGCCAGCGGGGAACTCGAAGTCCATTATCAGCCGCTCGTGAATCTCGAGCGCTCGACGATCACTGCCTGCGAGGCACTCCTACGCTGGCGCCACCCGGCCCGCGGGATCGTCGCTCCCGGCGAATTCCTGTTCGTCGCCGAAGAGATTGGACTGATCGCGCGCATCGACGAGTGGGTGATACGAACTGCCTGTGCCGAAGCGAAGGGCTGGCCGGATGACGTCGCCGTCACCGTCAATGTCTCGTCCGCCCCATTTCGCGGCCAGGCGCTGGTGCCGGTGATAGCGCAGGCGCTCGCCGCGTCCGGGCTTGCGGCGCATCGGCTGGAGGTTGAGATCACCGAAAGCGCATTGATGGAGCAGACCGACGAAGCGCTGGCGGTGCTGCAACAATTGCATGGACTTGGCGTGCGCATCGCGATCGACGGCTTCGGCACGGGCTATTCGTCGCTGACCTATCTTCGGAAATTTCCCTTCGACAAGATCAAGATCGACCGCTCGTCGATCAACGACTTGTCCGACCGGTACGAAACCACTGCGATCGTGCGCGCCGCGACCGGCTTTGCCGACGGCGTGCATACCACCACCACCGCCGGTGGCGTCGAAACGCCGGAGCAGCGTCGGATCGTCACGGCGCTGGGCTGCACTGAGATGCAGGGCAATCTGTTTTCGGCGGCACTACCGGCGAAGCAATTGGCCGGGCTGCTTCAAACCCACCGCGTCGCGGGAAATTGTGCTGCTCTCAACTCGCCATCGGTAGCCGCAGCCGCACCAGCAAGCCGCCGAGATCCTCGCTTTCTTCGAGGCTGACGGTGCCGTCGTAGATCTCGGCGACGTCGCGCACGATCGCCAGGCCCAGCCCGGTGCCCGGCTTGCCGCTATCGAGCCGTACGCCGCGGTCGAAGATGCGGACGCGGTCGGCTTCGGGAATGCCGCGGCCGTCGTCCTCGACCAGAACCTCGACGAAACCCTGTTCGGCGGCGACCGTCACGAACACGCTGCCGCCACCATATTTGGCGGCGTTCTCGACCAGGTTGCCCATCATCTCCTCAAGGTCCTGGCGCTCGATGTGCGCGACCAGATCCTTGGCGCCGGCAGTATCGATCCGGACGTTGGGATAGAGCCGCGCGACCGCGCGCTCGACGGCCTGGATCGATGGCCAGACCTCGGCGCGGCTGTGTGCGCTGCCGCGCCGGCCGACGGCACGCGCACGCGCGAGGTGATGATCGATCTGGCGGCGCATCGTCCGCGCCTCGCGGATTACGGCTTCGGGCAAATCGGCCTGGCCGGCGGCGGCCGCATTCATGATCACGCTGAGCGGCGTCTTGAGCGCGTGCGCGAGATTGCCCGCATGGCGCCGCGCTTCCTCCGCCTGGCGATCATTATGCTCGACCAGCGCGTTCAGCTCCTCGACCATCGGCGCGACTTCGGCGGGCATTGCGCCTTCGACGCGGCTCGCCTGGCCCGCCCGCATCCGTGCGAGCGCCTTGCGTACCTGCTTGAGCGGCAACAGCCCATACCAGGCCTGGAACGCCGCGAGTGCGATCAGGCCGGCACCGAGCAGCGCGAAGCTGCGCACGATGGTGCGGCGTAGCGCGGCAATCTCGGCGTCGAGCACGTCGCGCGATTCGGCGACCTGGAAGCGCCACCGCGTCTTCGACGGCAGCACCAGATAATCGCGCTCGGCGACGCGCAGGCTTTCGCCATTGAGTTCGTCCGCATCGCGGTAATGGACCTTGAGGTCCGTATAGGGGGGCAGTACCTTGAGCCGCTCGTCCCACAGCGAGCGCGACGGGAAATCGGGATGGCCGTTGCCGCTGATCTGCCAATAGGCGCCCGAACCGGGCTCGAGAAAGCGCTGATCGGCGAGTTCGCGCGTCAGGATCACTTCGCCGTTGACATCCAGCACTGCGCTTTCGGTCAGCGAGCGCAGGACAAAGGCAAGCTGGTCGTCGAAGTTGCGCGTGACGGCGCTTTTCAGCACCTGATCGAGCGCGAGGCCGCCGCCGGCGAGCAACAGCACGATCCACAGGCTGGCGATCACCAGCATGCGGCGGCCGAGCGATCCGGTCACGCGCACGTAGCGCGACGGCGGCAATGCGCCTTCCTGCGTCTGCGCCGGCTCGGCTTTCCCACCCAGGAACGGCAGGCTCTCACTGAGCCGCGCCTTCACGGTGGAAAGCGCGTTCACGGGATCAGGCCGCCTCGATCGGCTCTTCGAGGCTGTAGCCGAGTCCGCGGATCGTGGTGATCACATCGGCGCCGAGCTTCTTGCGGATGCGCGTGACGAACACTTCGATCGTGTTCGAATCGCGGTCGAAATCCTGGTCGTAGATGTGCTCGATCAACTCGGTGCGACTGACCACCTTGCCCTTGTGGTGGAGCAGGTAAGAGAGCAGCTTATATTCCTGCGCGGTCAGCTTGATCGGCTCGCCGGCCTTGGTCACCTTGCCCGAGCGCGTGTCGAGCCGGATGTCGCCCGCGATCAGCTCGGCCGAGGCATTGCCCGAGGCGCGGCGGATCAGCGCGCGCAGGCGCGCGATCAGCTCTTCGGTCTGGAAAGGCTTGGCGACATAGTCGTCGGCGCCGGCGTCGAGTCCGGCGACCTTGTCCGACCAGCTGTCCCGCGCGGTGAGCACCAGCACCGGCGTGGTGCGGCCTTCCTTGCGCCAGCGGTCGAGCACTGTCAGCCCGTCGACTTCCGGCAGGCCGAGATCGAGGATGATCGCGTCATATTGCTCGTTGGCGCCGAGGTAATGACCTTCCTCGCCATCGGTCGCGAGATCGACGGCATAGCCGGTGCCCTCGAGTGCCGTGCGGAGCTGGCGGCCCAGGTTAGGCTCGTCCTCAACGATCAGGATGCGCATATCGTATTTCCCGCCTTATCTTCCCGTGCGGCGGACGATCTGGCCCGAGCGGCCATCGACGTCCACCCAGATGACTTGTCCATTGCGCACGAACTTGAGCGTGTAAATGGTCGTCTCGGCATCGAAGTCGAACCCGAGATATTCGGCCCCGGCCATTTGCGGCACCACGCGCGCCTCTATCTCGCGCAGGGCGAGCAGCTTGCCCTGCTGGCGCTTCTGCCGCAGGTCTTCCTGCTCGTCGTGGCGACGCGACTGCGCGCCGCTCGGCAGCGCCGGAGCAACCACAGCCAAGCATACGCCCAGAAGGAGAGGGATCATCCGCATCCGGATGGCATAGGGAGGGCGGCTTGAACAGCCTGTGAATGCGCTCTTCAGCCACCCGCAACTTGCCGGAAGCCCGATCGCCTCCTAGGTCGCGCGCCATGGCCGCACCGATCCTATCCTATGAAGACTTTGGACTCGTACAGGGGTCGGGCTGGCTGTTCCGCCATCTCGACCTCTACATCGGCGCGCGAGACCGGCTCGCGCTGATCGGGCGCAACGGCGCGGGCAAGACCAGCCTGCTCAAGCTGATCGCCGGCGTGATCGAATGCGACGAAGGGCGCCGCACGATCCAGCCCGGTACGCGCGTCATACTACTCGAGCAGGAGCCGGCGATGACCGGCTGCGCGACTTTGCTGGACTATGCGCTCGCCGGCAGCGACGCGCCGCCGCGTCACGAAGCCGAAGCCATCGCCGACCAGCTCGGGATCGACTTGGCGCGCGAAGCCGCCACTGCGAGCGGCGGCGAGCGCCGCCGCGCCGCAATCGCACGCGCGCTTGCGCAGAACCCTGACGTGCTGCTGCTCGACGAGCCGACCAACCATCTCGACCTCGCGGCGATCGAATGGCTCGAGGACTGGCTCGGTCGCTATGCGGGCGCATTCATTGCGATCAGCCACGACCGCACCTTTCTGACGCGGCTGACGCGGTCGACTCTGTGGCTCGATCGCGGCGCGCTTCGTCGTGCCGAGATCGGATTCGGTGGCTTCGAGGCCTGGACCGAGCAGGTCTATGCCGAGGAGGCGCGCAACGCCGATCGGCTCGACGCCAAGCTCAAGATCGAGGAGCATTGGTTGCTGCGCGGCGTCACCGGAAGGCGGCGGCGCAACCAGGGGCGGCTCGAAAAACTCAAGGAAATGCGCGCCGTGCGTGCCGCGATGCAAGGGCCGCAAGGCACTGCCAGGCTGGTCACCGCCGCCGACGACAGCCAGACCAAGGTTGTGATCGACGCCAAGCACGTCACCAAGGCGTTCGCGGGCCGGACGATCATCAAGGACTTCAGCTTCCGCATCACGCGCGGCGACCGCATCGGCATCGTCGGCGCGAACGGCACCGGCAAGTCCACTCTGCTCAAGCTGCTCACCGGCGAGATCGCGCCCGACAGCGGCCAGGTGAAGCTCGCCAAGACCCTCGACGGCGTCGTCATCGACCAGCAGCGCAGCCTGATGGACCCGGCGAAACGCGTGCGCGACGTGCTCGCCGACGGTGGCGACTGGATCGAAGTGCTCGGCATCAAGAAGCACGTCCACGGCTATCTCAAGGAATTCCTGTTCGAGCCGAGCATCGCCGAGGCGCGGATCGGCACGCTATCGGGCGGCGAGCGCTCGCGGCTGTTGCTCGCACGCGAATTCGCACGCCACAGCAATCTGCTCGTGCTCGACGAACCGACCAACGATCTCGACCTCGAGACGCTCGATCTGCTCCAGGAAGTCATCGCCGATTACGAGGGCACGGTGCTGATCGTCAGCCACGACCGCGACTTTCTCGACCGCACTGTCACCGTGACGCTCGGGCTCGACGGCACTGGTCTGGTCGATGCCGTAGTCGGCGGCTATGCCGATTGGGAGGCCAAGCGTCGCCCGAAGCTCGAAGCGAAGAGGGCGTCGCCCAAGGTCATTGCCGCACCCGAGGCGCCGAAGCGCGCGACCAAGCTCACCTACAAGGATCAGCGCGACTATGACCTGCTGCCCAAGCGGATCGAGGAAATCGACGTCGAAGTCGCGCGGCACGAAGCCGCGCTCGCCGACCCCCAACTCTACGCGCGCGATCCGGGCAAGTTCGACCGCTTGAGCAAGGCGATCGAAGCGCTGCGCGACGAAAAGGATGCGGCGGAGTTGCGCTGGCTCGAGCTGGCCGAGCAAGTCGAAGCGCTGGGATAGGCTTCAGGGTTCGAGATCGAGCGTGAAGCGCGTACCACCGGTGTCATGCTCGACCGAAAGCGTGCCATTGGCTTGGCGCGCGAACGCGTCGACCAGCCGGCGGCCGAGCGCGCCATTGCACTCTTCGGGACGCTCGGCGGGCAGGCCGACGCCATCGTCGGCGACGGTCAGTCGCCAGCCATCGCCATGCGCCGCGAAGTCGATTCGCACCGTGCCGTGCTCGCGGCCGACGAACGCATGCTTCGCAGCATTGGTCACCAGTTCGTTGACGACCAGTCCGATCGAAACCGCACGGTCGCGCGGCAGCACGGCGGCATCGACGCTGCATTCGAACTCGATCTTCTGCTGCACGGGCAACGTATCGGCGAGCGCGGCACAGAGTTCGCCGAGATAGTTTCGCATGTCGGTGCCGGCACTGCCGGCGCTGCCGCGATAAAGATGTGCGTGCGCGCGCGCGATGCCTTCGACGCGTGCAAGCGCAGTGGCGAGCGCGTCCTTGGTTGCAGGATCGGCCGTACGCCGGCGCTGCATGTCGAGCAATCCGGCGACCATCGCGAAGTTGTTCTTCGCGCGGTGGTCGAATTCGCGCAGGAACAGGTCGCGCTCGGCGAGTTGGCGGTCGCGCTCGCGCACCGCGCCGATCGTCGCGCGACGGAATCCGTCGGTCACCAGCAGCAGGATGGCGAAGGCAATGAGCGCGATGACTGCGCGCGGTGTGTCCGCGAGTCCGTTCTTGATGAGATTGTGGCGTGCCGGCAGCACGTAATACCAGATGTGCAGGCTCGATATCAGTCCCGTGATCGCGCCTGCCTGCCAGCCGCCCAATAGCGTCGCAACGAGCAGCATCGGGAAGGCGAGTACGAACGGACCGACGCCCGGGACAAGCTTCTCGAGTGGGGTTCGCAGTACGATCGCGATCGTGGCGCAGATCAGGCCGATCGCAAGCTGCGTCGCCCATGGGGGCGCATAGCGTCCCAATCGATCCGGTAGATCGAGTTCCCCCAGTTGCATCATGCCCCCAGCAGGGCGTCATCTTTCGGCGAAGTCAAGTTATGGTTTGATTTACTTAATCTCGATCAAAGCGATCACAGTCTCTTCCCTGCGCGCCCGGCAAGATCTACGACATATTGCCAGGCGACGCGCCCCGATCGACTGCCGCGGCGCGTCGCCCAATTGACGGCCTCGGCGGGGTCGAAGGTCAGGCCATGGGCTTCGGCATAGCCGCGCACGATCGCGAGATAGGCCTCCTGGTCGATAGTGTGGAATCCGAGGCTGAGCCCGAACCGGTCGGCGAGCGCGAGCTCGTCGTCGATCGAATCGCGCGGGTTGATCGCGCTCGACTGCGCAGCGATGTCGCGCGGCAGCAAATGACGCCGGTTCGAAGTCACGATCAGCCGCGCGTTCGCCGGCCGCGCCTCGGCCCCGCCTTCAAGCATCGAGCGCAGCGCGCGCGCATCGGCGGCGGCATCGAACCCGAGATCGTCGATGAACACCGCGAACGCGCGCTCGACCGGGGCAAGCTCCGCGAACAGCGCTGGAAGGGAGTCGAGCTCGCCGGTCGCCTCGACCAGCGCGAGATTGCCGCCCACAGCCTGGACCGCCGCGACTGCAGCCTTGACCAGCGCCGACTTGCCGGTGCCGCGTGCGCCCCACAACAGCACGTCCTGCGCCGCCTGGTGGCGCGACAGCCGCTCGAGGTTGGCGACCAACGCCAGCTTTTGCGGCTCGATCCCGACCAGCCGCTCCAGCGGCACCGGCGTAAATGCGCGCGTGGCCGCTAGCCCGGTGCGGCGCCAGACATAGGCCGGGTGCGCGGTGGGATTGGCGGGCAGAGGCGGCGGCGGTGCGAGGCGCTCCAGCGCGGCGGCGATGCGTTCGAGCGGGTCCATGGGGCGTGCGCTATAATGCGATTTTGGCGCCGATGCGAAGCGGCCTTCGCACGGTTGCGCACTGCGCGGGCATGGACTCCCGGGCTACGCAGTGCTTCAGGACAGCGCACGGCGGCGCGTCGCGCGTTGCACGGTTTCTTCACTACCGGTATTGCATTGGATTATGGCGCGTGGCCTGTGCGACCGGCATGGATTCCCGGCACGAACGGAGTGGCGATTGTGGAGTGGAACTACTGTCTCATCCTGTTCACGTTCGCCGGCGCCTATGCGGTGGCCTATTACCTCGTCACTGATGAGATCCGCCGGCATATCGGCCCGCAATTCCTGATCAGCTGGGTCATTCCGATTACGGTCGGCGCGCTGGTTCAGAACATGATTTTGTATCAGCTCGCGCTGTTCCTCTCCTTCATTTTTACGGTGCGCAATCCGACCGATATCGTCCTTCGATACGCTCTCATGCTGCTATTATTGCCGAATGCGCCGCTCTATATCGGCACCGATAGCTGGTATGTCGGGACGATGAAATCATCGGGCGTTCTGGCAATCGCCGCGGTCGTGGCTACCTTCATGCATAGCGGCGGCAAGAATTCGGCTACTCAACCTGGGAAAATACTCCCGCCAGATTTGCTCGCGCTGGGCTTGTTCTCGCTCATGCTGTTCTGGGGTGTTGGTTTCGACAATTCGCACGAGTTCGTTCGGGGAGCGATTTACTGGGGCAACTTGTGGCTGCTGTATATCCCGCTGCGGCTCAACATATTGGGGCGGAACGAGTATCGCCTCGCGCTAGCAATCATAGCGACTGCGGCGATGATATTGTCGGTTCTCGCGCTCTATGAGGCGCGTGAGCATTGGGCGCTCTACGACACCATTAGCGGCCTGCTCGACTTCCATCGCTCGTTCACCAACAATATCAATTTCCGCGGCGGCCTGATGCGTGCGAGCGTCACGATGAGCGGCCCGCTCATGCTGGCGAGCGTCTTGTCGTTTGCATTGCTCGCGACCTACATTTCACGGCAATATTTCAGGACCGGCTGGGGGTGGGTCGCGGCAATGGTCCTGATCTCCTTCGGCAATCTGGCGTGCCAGTCGCGGTCCAATGCAGTCGGAGGCCTGATCACGCTCTTCCTGCTCTTGGTCCTGATGCGTAAATGGAAGGCGATTGCCGGACTGGTCGGCGCCGCCGCAGTTGCGGGCGCGTTGATACTGGCGATGCCGGGTGGCGGAAAAAACGCTGACGGCACCGATTCAGCGCTGTTCGCTTCCGGCGAGAAGTATGAGCACAATGGTGTTCAATATAGCGACTATCGTACCCTGCTGTTTGCTCGAGGGGTCGAAGTCGGCATGCGACATCCGATCCTGGGGCAACCACTCTACAAGAGCCTCCAGGCACTTAGCGACATCGAGCAGGGGCAACATATCGTAGATCTCGTGAACTCGTATCTGGTCATTTTCCTGATTTCCGGGTTCCCTGGGCTGATATTCTTCGTCGGATTGATCTTTTTGACCTTCGGTCAGATGATCGCGACGCGAACTAGGAACGAAACTCGAGAAGCGAAGAGCCTGCGCGCCTTCTTGCTCGTGTCGTTCGGCTATATGTACGTGCAGCTGGCATATGTGAGCATCATCGATCGCGTGCCGTTCCTGCTGTTGTTCCCGCTGGTGGGCATCCGCATTTACCTTCTCACGCGAGGCTCGGAGATCGGCGATCAGGCGCCGGGCGTGGTTGCGGCAAAGCCGATCAGCCTGGTCGAGCGCGCCGAACCGGGGTTGGTATTGTCAAACCGGCCTGCGCTGGTGGCGGGAACCGCCGCCGGCTGACTGGCCGCGCCTGGCCACTTGAGTCCGTTCGGCGGGCTTCAGGGCCAGGAGTAGCGCAGCGTGCAATGCGATTTCGTGGGGTTCGAAGGCGCACGGATGTCAGTGACTCCGGGCGTCCGTCCGAAGCGCGCGGGAGGCGCGCGCTCCACCGCTCGCCTGCGAACGAGCTCAGCGGTGCCGTCACCATCGTGCGCCGTTCCGAAGCACGGTGGCGCAGTCGCTCAGCGTTCGTGCAGCGCAGTGCCCCGAGCGGTTTCGATCGGGCTGGTGAGATAGCTCAAATAGCTGCGCGAGCCGGTGATGATATCCGCGGTTGCCTTCATGCCCGGAACGACCGGGACCGTCACGTCGCCGCGGCTGATCTGCACGCGGTCGAGCGACACGCGCACCATATATACCAGGCCGAGCTTCTCGTCCTCGATCGCATCCGGAGCAATGCCGATCACCTTGCCCGTCACCGCGCCGAACCGCGAGAAGGGGAAGGCGTCGAGCTTGACCTGCACCTTCTGGCCCGGGGCGACGAAGCCCGCGTCGGAGTTGAGCATCTTCACTTCTGCGATCAAGCGGCCGCGATCGGGTACGATCGTCATGATCGGCTTTGCCGCTTCGACGACGCCGCCCTCGGTGTGGACCGAAAGCTGGCCGACGCGGCCGGCGATTGGCGCGCGCAGCACTTGCATGCGCATATGCTGCTGGCTCTTGACCACTTCTTCCTGGCGCAGCCGCATATCGGCTTCGGCCTTGACCAGCTGGTCCATCAGCTCGGCGCGCGCCTGTGCACGCGCAGCGGCAGTGCCGCTGCCGACGGCGCCGGCCTGTGCCCTGGCGCGCTGGATCTGCGCAAGCGCGGCATCGCGGTCACGCGCCTGGCCGATGCGCTGGCGACGCATCTCGATTACCTTGAGCTTGGAGACGAAACCCTTCTCCAGCAACTGCTCGTTCGCCGCGATCTGCTGGTCGAGCAGCGGCAGCGTCTGGGTGAGCTTGTCGACTTGGGCCTGCGCCGCGGCGATGTCGGCATTCGCCACGCCGCCCGAAGACGCCTGTGAGCGGATCTGCGTCTCGACTTCGGTGAGCTTGGCGTGTGCCAGCGCGCGCTGGCCTTCGATCATTGCCGGGTCGCTCCCGGCGGGCGGCGCGAAGACGAACCCTTTGCCGTCGAGCGCGCCGATCACGGCATGCAGCCGCGCGGCATCGAAGCTGACGGTTTCGAGCGCGCGTGTCGCCTGAGTAGCTTCGGCGGCCGAAATCGTTGGATCGAGCACGATCAGCGGCTGGTTGCGCTGCACGCTGTCCCCTTCGTGCACCAGGATGCGCCGCACCACGCCGGAGTCCGCCGGCTGGACGAGTTGGACATTGCCTGCGGGAATGATCTTGCCGGGGGCAGATGCGACGATCTCGGTTCGGCCGAACACCAGCCACAGCGCCATCACGCCCAGGCCTACGAACATCACGCGCGCCGTAAGCCGCGCGGTGGGCGACGCCGGGCGTTCGATCACTTCGAGTGCGGCGGGGAGGAACTCGGTTTCGTCGACGTCGATCCGGATCGCCTTGCGGGCGCGCTCGTCGGCGAGCGAGGCGCGGACCAGCGCCCAGTTGGTGGTGAGCGCGTTCATGCGGCGAGACCCTGGTTGCCGAGCTGGCGGCGGTGAAGTTCGGCGTAGCGGCCGTCGAGCCGCAGCAGTTCGTCGTGCGTGCCGCTTTCGACGATCTTGCCGCGTTCGACCGCGACGATGCGGCTGCAGTCGCGCACGGCCGACAGGCGGTGCGCGATGATGATGACGGTGCGACCGCGCGAGATCGCGCGCAGATTGTTGCGGATGATCTCTTCGCTCTCGGCGTCGAGTGCGGAGGTCGCTTCGTCGAGGATCAGCACGCGCGGATCGGTGACCAGCGCGCGCGCGATCGCGATGCGCTGGCGCTGTCCGCCCGACAGGTTGACACCGCGCTCGACGATCGGCGTGTCATAGCCCTGCGGCTGCTTGAGGATGAACTCGTGCGCGCCCGCGAGCTGCGCCGCATGCATCACGCGCTCGAGCGGCATCGCCGGATGCGAGAGTGCAATATTCTCGCGGATCGATCGATTGAAGAGCATGTTCTCCTGGAGCACCACGCCGATCTGGCGGCGGATCCAGGTCGGATCGAGTTGCACCACGTCCATTTCGTCGATCAGCACGCGGCCGACCTCGGGGATGTAGAGCCGCTGCAACAGCTTGGTGAGCGTCGACTTGCCCGAGCCCGACGAGCCCACGATGCCGATCGATTCGCCCGGCTCGATGTTGAGCGTCAGGCCGTCGACCGCATAGGGCGCGTCCGGCGCGTAGCGGAAGTGTACCATCTCGAAGCGCACGCCGCCCTTCATCGCCGGCATCTCGCTGCGTGCGCTGACCTGCGGTTCGATCGGATGGTTCAGCACGTCGCCTAGCCGCTCGATCGAAATGCGGACCTGCTGGAATTCCTGCCACAGCTGCGCCATCCGCAGCACCGGTCCCGAGACGCGTTGGGCGAACATGTTGAACGCGACGAGCCCGCCGAGGCTGAGCGCGCCGGCGATCACCGATTGCGCGCCGAAGAACAGGATCGCGGCAAAGCCGAGCTTCGAGATCAGTTCGACTGCGGTGCTTCCGGTGCTCCCGAGCATCGTCACGCGCAGCGACGCGGCGCTGTACGCGGCGAGCTGGCGTTCCCAGCGGTCCTGCCATTGCGGCTCGACTGCCGCCGCCTTGACCGTCTGGATGCCGGTCACGCTCTCGACCAGCAGCGCGTTGCTTGCCGAGCCGCGCTCGAACTTGTCCTCGATCCGCGCGCGCAGCGGCCTCGTGACGGTGAGCGAGACGCAGAGATAGAGCGTCAGCGTCACCAGCACGATGCAGAACAAGGGCGGAGAATAGAATAGCATCGCAATCATGAACACGATCGTGAACAGCGGATCGACGAACACCGTCAGCGACGCGTTGGTGAGGAATTCGCGGATCGTCTCGAGCTGCCGCACGCGTGTGACGGTATCGCCGACGCGCCGGCGCTCGAAATAGTGGAGCGGCAACGCGAGCAAGTGCCGGAACAGCCGCGCGCCGAGCTCGACATCGATCTTCTGGCTCGTCTCGGACGACAGCCGCGTGCGGATCCAGCCGAACATCGCTTCCCAGATGGACACTGCGACGAACGCGAAGATCAATACCCTGAGTGTCGACTGTGCGTTGTGGGCGAGCACCTTGTCGATCACGTTCTGGAACAGCAGCGGGCCGGCAAGCCCGAGCAGGTTGAGGGCCAGCGTGATGAACAGCACTTCGCCGATCAGCTTGCGATACCGGACCATCTGCGGAATGAACCAGCGCAGTCCGAAACGATGCATCTCGGCATCGCGCGACACGCGCGTGGTGACGAGCACCAGTTCGCCCGACCAGATCGCATCGAGGGCGCCGCGATCGAGCTTCTCGATCGGTCGGCCCGGCCGCTGGATCAGCACGCCGTCCTCGACCAGTCGCCCGATCAGGAACCAGCCCTGCGGACCATTGGCAAGTGCCGGGAGCGGCTGGCGCGAAAGCCGACCGCTGGCACTCTGGAGATGTTTGGCGCGCACGCCGTCGCGGCGCCGAGCTAGGCGAACGACGTCTGCGGCGCCTAGCGCATCCGCATGGCCGAGTTCGTGACGAAGCTGAGCGGCATCGGCTGAGACCTGGTGCAAGCCGAGCAGCATCGCGAGCGCGCGAGGTCCCGATTCGACATTCGCGGCTTCGTCAGGGAACGCCTCGTGAAGGCGTTCGCGGGCATCGGCATGGCTGTTCATCGAAGCGGACTGTCCTCTTAGGCGCCCCCGAAAGAAGGCCTGACCGGACTAGGGTTCCGATGGTTAACTCGTGGTAAACTATAGGGTCGTGGAAGCCGCTGGTTCGGGTCTTTGCGACGGGCAAGGACCCTGATGGGACAGGGCCCCGCGCACGCCGCGTCCGGCCTCTTTGAAACGACTTAGACGTGCCCGATTCCGTGTTCAGCCGCCTCCAGCCGGGCCAGCTCGCTTGCGCGCTGGGCGTGCGGGTGCGGCGTGCCTGCGGGCGCGGCCGCGCGGCGCGACAGAAGCCTCTTGAGCCGAAGCGCAGGCCCCTCGACAAAGTGCCACGAAGGCACCGCGAGCGCGAACGTCAGCAACAGCGCGGCCGGGAAATTGAACCACCAGTAGCGCAAGCCCGGGAACAGCTGGACGAGCGACTGTTGGATCACGAAGCCGTACAGGTACAGGCCGTAGGAATAGTCGCCCTTCTTGAATAGCGGAAACGCCAGTGAAGGCTGCAGCCCGACCCATATCATGATATAGGTCAGCGGAAGCATAGCCAAGAAATCCAGAGGACGATAATAAAAGAATACCAAATATATCCCAATGGCAGCGAGAAGATGCCACTTTGAAACCGGGATCTTGTCGCGCCAGATGAAGGCAACGACTCCAGTGCAGAAGCTATAAACATAGTCCGATAGCGGAAAGATGCCGCCCTCTCGGACAAACCAATGATGTGTCAAGCTGAGTGCGAGCATCGCGACTGTGGTCGCTGCCCAAAGGCCGAGCACCAGCCGTCGCCGATGCAATATCCCCAGCACCATCATCGACGCCATGATGATATAGGCTTCCAGTTCGGCGTCGAGTGTCCACAGGTTTTGATTGACTCGGGTCGGAACGGGATTGTTGTTGAACACTCCCGGCAAGTGAAAATGGATGCTGCCGACGATGTTCAGGAAATAACTGTAAAAGGTGTGGCTGGTGAAATAGGTCCGCAGCGAATAGGTCGTGAGCAAAGGCCCGAGGATCACCGCCGACAAGGTAGTTACGACAACCAGTGCGGGAACGATCCGCAGCGCTCGGAACGCGAGAAAGGTCGTGACCTTGCCCGTGCGCAACGCGCTGCCGGTGACGAGGAATCCGCTCACGCCGAAGAAGATCGGCAGCATCGCCGCAAAGACCGGGCCGAGAAACGCAATCTCTTGCCCGCCTGCGTCGGTTCCGAGCGTGACGTGAAAGCTGTGCAGCAGGATTACGCCGCTCGAAAGCAGGAGGCGCCAAAAGTCGAATCCGGGGCCGACGCCTTGATGCTGTTTGAGCACATCGTCGACTGTCGGCGATCGTAACACGCTTCCCCCGGTGCCGAATCAATACGCCTGCGACGTTGCCCGAAAGGCCTTGAGCAGGCAAAGCAATTTGATTCCCGCGAACGGACAAACGCGGTTCGCCTGCCATGGCACTCGCCATCCCTGCTCCAGCGCGTTCTCCGCCCTTTTCCCGCCAGGAACAGGAAAGTGCAAATCGAGGCGAACAAGCGGTTGTTTATTCACCGCAATTACCGGTGCGATGGGCGGTGCTGAGGCGGAAATGCCCTGCTATTCCGCGATTTTCGCGAAATCATCCCTGTTATTGCGGTAAAACGGGTCATGCGATCGGTCGCCAGGCGAAGCGCGCTCATGGTTGGAGGTCATAGGCCCGCATCAGGTCGTACAGCGTGGGACGGCTGATCCCGAGCAGCCGCGCGGTCGAAGAGATATTGCCTTCGGCGCGCGCGAGCGCTTGGCGGATCGCGCGGCGGTCGGCGATTTCGCGTGCTGCCTTCAAATTGATCGACAGGCCTTCGGCGGCCTTGTCGAGGTCGAGGTCGGCCGCGGTCACTTGCTTGCCATCGGCCATGATCACGGCGCGCTTGACGCGATTCTCGAGCTCGCGAACATTGCCCGGCCAGCTCCAGGCATCGATCGCCGCGAGCGCGTCCTGCGTGAAACGCTTGGGACCGGTGTTCATGCGCGCGACATATTTCTGGAGGAAGTGGCAGGCGAGCAGCATCGCGTCTCCGGCGCGCTCGGCCAGGCTCGGGATGCGCACGACGATCTCGGCGAGGCGATAATAAAGGTCCTCGCGAAAGCGGCCCTCGGCGACCATCGCGTCGAGATTCTGGTGCGTCGCGCACACGATGCGCGTGTCGACTTCGATCGGCTTGCGACCGCCGATGCGCTCGATCACGCGCTCCTGCAGAAAGCGAAGGAGCTTGACCTGGAGCGGCAGCGGAATGTCGCCGACTTCGTCGAGAAACAAGGTCCCGCGGTGCGCGAGTTCGATCTTGCCTTCGGTGGTCTTGACGGCGCCGGTGAACGCGCCCTTCTCGTGGCCGAACAGCTCGCTTTCGAGCAGCGTCTCCGGAATCGCCGCGCAGTTGATCGCGACGAACGCGCCGCGCCGCCGCGGACTCACATCGTGCACGCCGCGCGCGAGCAGTTCCTTGCCGGTGCCCGAGGCGCCGAGCAGCATCACCGACACGTCGGCACCCGCGACGCGCTCGATCGTGCGCGTCACTTTGAGCATCTCCGGCGCCGCCGTGACCATTCCGCCGAGCACCGCACCGCTCGCCGCGCGTTCGGCGAGGCGGCGGTTCTCGGCCTCGAGTGCATGGACGTGGAACGCGCGCGCGACGATGAGCCCGAGTGCGTCGATGTCGATCGGTTTCTGATAGAAGTCCCAGGCGCCGGCGGCGATCGCCTGCAACATCGATTCATGCGCGCCATGCCCCGACGCGACGATCACCTTGGTGTCGGGCTTGAGCTGGAGGATCGCGTCGAGCAGCGCAAAGCCTTCGCGCGTGCCGTCGGGATCGGGCGGCAGGCCGAGGTCGAGCGTCACCACCGGCGGCTCCTCGGCGCGCAGCAGCGCGATCGCGGTCTCGCGGTCGCCGGCGGAGAAGATCTCATAGCCTTCATAGGCCCAGCGCAACTGGCGCTGCAGCCCGGCGTCGTCCTCGACGATGAGCAGCTTGGGCTTGCCGGAAATCTGGAGCCCCTCGGTCACGCGGCCCTCCCCAGGCTGCCGTGGTCGGCGCGCGGCGCAGGTTTGAGGATCACGCGGAATCGGCTGCCCTGGCCTTCGCGGCTGGTCACTTCGATACGTCCTTCCATGGCGTTGGCGAGTTGTTGCGCTTCGAATGCGCCGATGCCGAACCCGCCTTCCTTCGACGAGACGAACGGCTTGAACAGCTTGTCGCGCACGAATGCCGGCGACATGCCGCGGCCGCGGTCGATCACGTCGATTGTGATTCCCGCGTCGTCGCTTCCGACCACCAGCGCGACTGGTTCGCGCTCCGGGCTGGCCTCGACGGCGTTCTGGACGAGATGGCCGAGCAATTGCTCGAGCCGGAGCGGATCGACGAGCGCGACGGCGTCGGGCGCGCCGGCGCTCGTCACCGGATGCGTCCCCCGCCGAGCGGCGGCGATGCGTTCGATGAGCGGCAGCACTTCGACTGCGCGGACCGGATCCGGGCGCGCGCGGTGGTGTTGCGAGAGCCGTGCGAGCAGCCCGTTCATGCGCTCGACCGAAAGCTTGAGCGTCGCGACCATGTCGGCGCGGAACTCGGGATTGTCCGCGTGGCGCTCGGCGTTGCGCGCGACCAATGTGAGCTGGCTCACGAGATTCTTGATGTCGTGCAGGATGAACGCGAAGCGCCGATTGAATTCGTCGAACCGCTGCGCCTCGGCGAGCGCCGATTGCGCCTGCGCTTCGGCAAGGTAGCTCGCCCCTTGGCGGCCGGCGACCTTGAGCAGGTCGAAATCTTCCCAGTCGAGCCGCCGCCACACGGGGGGACGTGCGAGCAGGATCACGCCGGCGAGGCTACCCTGGTGGGGCAGCGGGACCAGCGCCCAGGCGGTGGGCACGTCGATCACCCATTGCGGCACTGCCGGCGCGTCGCCGGGCGCGGCGTCGCAGCGCACGGCGTCGAGCTCGATGATGCGTCCGCTGGTGACGAGATGCCGCGCTAGCGCTTCGCCGCCGGCGGCAGGCGGGAGTGCCGCGCGGTCCCAATTCCAGCTCGCACCCAGTCCGAAACCACTGCCTTCGGGCACGAGCAACAGCCCCGCCGGCGAATCGATCAGGTCGGCGATGGCCTTGACCACGCGCGTATCGAGCGGCGCGGCGCCATCGGGCGCGGCGAGCGTGTCGGTGAAGCGAATCCACTCGCTGCGATAATCGTAGCGGTGGCGGAAGAAGTGCTTGGCGAGCTTCACCTTGGCCCAGGCGCGCAACCAGGGGCTCGACACGATCGTCAGGATTGCCGCGGTCGAGCCGAACACGAACGCGGTCTGATAGACGCGGGCATTGCTGCCGCCGATCGTCGCCAGCGCGCCCGTCGCGAGCGCGAGCAGCCCGAAATAGAGTCCGATCGCCGCGAGCGACAGCGATTGATAGGCGATCGTGCGCGACACCATGACGTTCCAGTCGCCCTTGCGCTGGATCGCTAGTGCCATGACGAGCGCGACGAGCGCATCGCCCGCGCCACGCACGCCGGCGAGACTCGATGGGACGGCGCCCATCATATAGGCGCCCGCATAGAAATTGAGATCGATCAACCAGAGTGCGCCGAGTGCAAGCACCAGTGCACGCGGTCCCTCGCCGCGATCTGGCGCGATGCTCGAATGCAGCGCCTGGACGAGCACCAGCACCGCAACCGAGACGAGCATGTGGAACAGGAGCGCAGCGCTTTCGAACCGCATCGCGGCTTCGGGCGGGGTGGTGTTGGCGGCGATGTGCAGCATCAGGCTGAGCAGGATGACCAGCGCGACCACACCATAGACGGTGCCGAGCGCGAACGCTGGACGCGACTGGCCGTCGCGCCGATGGACGAAGATCATGAAGCCGAGCCAAGCGAGATCGCGCACCGCTTCGGCGAGCTGTGTGACGCCATCGCTTGCGCCGATCCCCGCGACCGCGAGCGACCAGAGAGTCGTCATACCGAGCGCCGCGGCGAGCGGCCAGCGGGGCATGCGGCCGGCATTGCGCTGGAGCACCCACAGAGCGAGCGCTCCAAAGAGCAGTGCCGCGAGGGCATTCGCCCACAGGGTGAGTGCGAGAGTCATCGCGCGCCCAGGAGCACGATGTCCAGCCGGCCAAGCAGCAGCACGGTGTTGGGCACATGGTGGCGGAGCGGGCGGATCATCGCCGCTTGCTCTTAACGGCGAAGTGTAAACGAATCCGACACGGGGGAGCCCCGCTCAAATGGTCGCATGCAGTGAAACCGCGGCTTCTACGATACGTTTGACCGAGCCGGGCAATCCACTAGAGCAACCCCGTCAACGGAGGTCCTTTCGCATGTCGTCTTCTGCGCCGATCGTTCCCGTTATTCTGTCGGGAGGGTCGGGCACGCGTTTGTGGCCGATGTCGCGGCCCGAGAAGCCCAAGCAGTTGCTCGCGCTGACCGCGACCGAGACGATGCTGCAGCTGACCGCGCAGCGCACGCCGGTGAGCGAGCGCTTCGCGGCGCCGATCGTCGTCGCCAATGCGATGCATGCCGATGAAGTCGAAGCGCAGCTGCTCGCGGTCCAGGCCGGCGCGCAGGCGCTCATCCTCGAGCCGATGGGGCGCAACACCGCACCTGCGATCGCGCTCGCTGCCGTTGCGGCGGGAGGGGGCGCGACGCCGTTGCTGGTTATGCCGTCGGATCATGTCATTGCCGACGTGCCCGCATTTCATGCCGCGATTGCGGCTGCGCTCCCTATGGTCGAGGCCGGCTGGCTCGCGACCTTCGGTATCACCCCCGACGCGCCCGAGACCGGCTATGGCTGGATCCAGGTCGGTGAGGAAATTGGCGCGGGCGTGCATCGCGTCGTCCGCTTCGTCGAGAAGCCGCCGCGCGCTGACGCCGAAGCGATGTTCGCCGATGGTGGCTATGTCTGGAACGGCGGCATCTTCCTGTTCCGCGCCGACATGTATCTCGCGGCACTCACGGCGCACGCGCCGCAGATGCTGGTCGCGGCCGAAGCGGCGATGCACTTGGCTCGGCGTGAAGGGAGCCGCGTCTATCCCGACGCCGATGCATTTGCGCGCTCGCCGGCCGATTCGATCGACTACGCCGTGATGGAGAAGGCCGCGCGCGTCGCGGTGGTGCCGGTCGCGATGGGTTGGAGCGACGTCGGCAGCTGGGACGCGCTGCACGCGATCAGCGACTGCGACGGCCATGGCAATGTCTGCCGCGGCGATGTCGTCACGATCGACACCGCGGACTGCCTGATCCGCGCCGATGCCGGCAAGCGCGTCGCGCTGGTCGGCGTTTCGGATCTGATCGTGGTCGCGAGTGGTGACGACGTGCTGGTGCTGCCGCGCGGACGCAGCCAGGACGTCAAGAAGATCATCGAGGCGATGAAGAAATGACGCGCGGGCGGCGATCGCGCCCTACCTCGCGGGGATCGCAACCAAACCGCCGGACTTCCACGCGCCGACGCGGGTGAGCGTGGGATGACAAACTCTTCTCCCTGCAAGCGAGGGCGCTAAGATCAAAGCAGCGCTTCGGCCTGGTCGAGCGTGTCCTTGAACAGCTCGACGATCGCCTGGTACGGCGCCGGCGACGCCATATCGAGCCCGGCACGCCGCAATATGTCATAGGGATAATCCGAGCCACCGGCCTTGAGCACGCCGAGATAATTGTCGCGCTCCTTCGGCCCGCCCTTGAGGATCTGGTGGCTGAAGTAGCTCGCGGCGGCGATGCATGTCGCGTACTGGTAGACATAGAAGTTGCGGTAGAAGTGCGGGATATAGGCCCACTCGACCGCATAATGCGGATCGATCGTCACACCCGGGCCGTGATAGCGCTTTAGCAGGTCGAGATAGACCGACGTGAAGCGCTCGCCCGAGAGTCCTTCGCCGGCTTCGGCCATGTCATGCGCCTTCAGCTCGAATTCGGCGAACATCGTCTGGCGGTAGTAGGTGCCGCGCATGGCTTCCATCTGCTGGCCGAGGTAGAACAGCTTCTCCTGCTTGGTCTTCGCCTGCGCGACCATATAGGCGCCGAGCAGCTGCTCGTTGCAGGTCGAGGCGATCTCGGCGAGAAAGATCGGGTAGTCGGCCATGTCATAGGGCTGCGCGGCGTTGGCGAGCAGGCTGTGCATCGCATGCCCCCATTCGTGCGCGAAGGTGGTCAGCCCGTCGTAATTTTCGCCGAGGTTGAGCAGCAGATAGGGGTGCACGTCATAGGCGCCGGGGTTCATATAGGCGCCGGACGCCTTGCCCTGGCGAGGCAGCGGGTCCATCCAGCGCTTCGCGGTCGCGTCACCCAGCCGTTTGACATAGTCCGGCCCAAGCGGAGCGACTGCGGCGAGCGTGAGCGTGCGCATCTCGGGCAGCGTGAACTTGCGGTCGAGCCGTACCAGCGGCGGATAGATATCGTAATAGTGCAGGTCGGGGAGGCCGAGCAGGCGCTGGCGCAGCGCGAAATAGCGATGGAGCTGCGGCAGGCCCTTGTTGGTCTCCTCGACCAGCGTGCGATAGACTGCCTCGGGTATGTTGGTCGCCGCTAGCGAGGCTGCCACCGAGGTGGGATATTTGCGCGCCTTGGCGCGGAACACGTCGCCGCGGACCTGCGCCGCGTAGGTCGCGCCGAAACTGTTCTTGAACGCGGCATATTCAGCCCAGAACGCGTCGAACACCGCCTTGCGATCTGCGCGGTTCGGCGCGTCGCGGTTGAGCGAATAGCCCTGGTCGTCGAGCCGGACCTGCTTGCCGCTCGACAGCGTGATCGTCGGCCAGGGGATGTCCGATGCGCGGAGCTGGCCGCTGATCGCGGTCGGGCCCTGGAGCGGCGTGGCCGCCGAGGCGAGCAGCGCTTCGCCTTCGGGGGAGAGCGTGTGCGGCGCACGCCGGAGCACATCGGCAAGCGCGTGCGTGAAGCGGGTCTTGAGCGTCGCGTTGGCGGCGACAAAGCCGTTGATCTTGTCGGCGCCGACCGCGAGCAGCTCTGGCGCGAACCAGGCGGTGGCTTCGTCCGCGGCCGCGGCGAGGTCGCGGGCCTGCGACAGCATCTCCTGATATTTGCTGACGCGGACATCCTCGTCCGACTTGAGGTTGGCATAGGCGTAGATGCGCCCGATCAGCCTTCCGAGATCCGAGCTGGCGACGAGATAGGCAGCGAGCGTGTCGGCGTTGCTTCCGAGCTTGCCCTTGTACTGCGCGAGGCTGGGAATCTTGGCGAGCGCATCTTTGCGCGCCGCGTCCCAGGCGGCGTCGCTCGGATAAATTTCGGTCAGGTCCCAGGCGGCAACCGCGACGCTGTCCTGCGCCCAGGCGGGCAGCGCTGTGGCAAGCGTGGTGAGAACGGAAGCGGCGAGCGCGTCGCGGCGGGTCAGATTGGGCACGATTTCCTCGGATAAGATGGGATGCTGCCAACCTGCCCGCGATCGGCGCCAAAGGAAAGCCGCTCAGCGGTTGTTTGAAAATGCGCTTTTCTGCACATTCCAGCCAGGCTCTCAGCGGCCGTGGTGTTCCATCACGGTCTGGAGCAGCAGCTTGTCCGAAGCCGCATCGTGGCGGCACGCGCCGCCGCGCGTCGCGAGGCATAGGCGCTCGCTGCCGTCACCGCGGCAGTCGACGACGTGGAAGCTGTCGGGGAGCGCGGCGTCAGCCGGAGGACCAATGACGGCGTCATAGGCATGCGCAGTCGCGACAAAGCTTTGCAAGGCGGTTCGACGCGGGATGAAATAGAGCGGCGTCGGCCTGTGCAGGAACGCCTCGCCACCGGTCGCCCAATAATTGTCGACCGCGATCGCTACGCCGCATGCGTGCTGGCGCGCCGCTTCGCGCGCGAGTTCGAAGCCACCCTCGAACCGGCGCCAGCGCAGATAGGAGGCGTCGCTGAACGCGAGCGTCGCCGAAATCACGGCCCATAGCCCGATCAGCATTGCGAAAGGCGGGAAGGCCGACAGCCTCGGGCGCCATTCGAGTAAACGCGCGACCAACTCGGCCGAGCCAATCGCGGCGAGGAACAGCAGAATCTGCGTCGTGAGCAGGATGAAACGATATTCCTTATGGCCGACCAGCAAATGCACCATGAAGTTGATCGTCGCAGCGGCGAACAGCGCGGGAAAGCGCCGCGCGCCGAACAGCGCAAGCGCCAGGATCGGCACGAAGGCGAGCTGCCACTGCGCATAGGTCATTTCGGCATAGGCGAGGGGGCCGTAGCTGCCGAACCCCGACGCCTTGTCCGCGACGACGTTCTGTCGAAAATTCTCGACGACCCAGCGGAACGGCGCTTGTCCCATCGAAAGGTCGACGAGGCCGCTCGCAGCGAGCGTCAGCGCTGCGCCAAGGATCACCCATCGCCAGTCGCGCCATCGGCCGCCGAACAGCACGAATGCGAAGAGCGCGGCCGCCGGCGCATAATGAAAGCGGAACACCACGCTCAACGCGAGTACCGCACCGCCGAGGATCAGCCGCGGCCGCGTCGTGCCCGGCGCGAGTAGGGCCGCCGCGACGAAGAAGGCCGCGACCGCCAGCGGTTCGGTCAGCACATGCACCGAGAAATAGACGTGCTCGTACCAGGTCGCCGCGACGAACAGCGCGACCAGCCCGTGCGCTGGCGAGACCCGCCGCCCGAGCCACCACGCCGCGGGTACCGCCGCGAACGCGATCGCCGCGGCGGTGAGACGCGCGAGCAGGATGGGAACGATCGGGTCGGACGATATTAGGTCGCCGAGCCGCATCGGCCCTGCGAGTAGCAGCGGGACCAGCCAGCTGCGCATGCCGTGGCGCACTTCCCACGGCACGATCCCGGACCCGAACGCGAGCCGGTGCGCCTGCTCCAGATATTGGAACACTTCGTCGGGGTGGTGGACCGCATAGGGCGAGAACGCGAGCGCGCGCAGCACGATCGCGAGCAGCAGCATCGCCGGGACCATCCGCCGTGAGGTCATGTCACGAGCTTAGCGTGACGGAGTAAAAGGCACATTAGTTGGTAGCGAGCTTCCTTTTTCGCCGGCAAGGAATCCGATATCCTCGACGGATGACGGCTTTGGTTCTCTATCGTCCGCTCGGCCGCTACCCACCTCGCGCTGGCTATGAGCAGCTCGAATTCCAGATCGGAAGAACATTGATCTGGGTGATGCGCCCGCTCGCGGTGCCGGAGAACGAATGTGTCTGCTTGGCTCAGCAGCAGTTACCGGAGCTTTGGACCCAGGCCAATTCCGCTTTCGATGTAGCGGTGCGGCGCTTGAGGGGTGTGCGGCTCACCGGCGATCTGGTCGGGCGCTCACTGCGATTGATGTCGATCTCGATCTGGCCCGAAGATGGGTCTGCGAACTACGATATCGAAGTCGGTGAAGATTATGGCGAGTGGAATAACGATCAGGAGATAGCTGTCGTTCTGCCGCCGGGCTTGGAACACGAGACGCTCGTCTCAGTTCGTCGCGAACCGAACGGCTCCTTTCAGACTCGCGACTGAACAAATCAAAAAGGGCCGCGGATCGCTCCGCGGCCCTTCCTGTTTCGACGGTACGTCGGGACTTAGAAGTCCATCCCGCCCATGCCGCCCGGCATCGCCGGCGCGGCCGGCTTGTCGTCGGGCAGTTCGGCGACGGTGGCTTCGGTCGTGATCAGCAGGCCGGCGACCGAGGCCGCGTCCTGCAGCGCCGTGCGCACCACCTTGGTCGGATCGATCACGCCGGCGGTGACGAGGTTCTCGTACACGTCGGTCGCGGCGTTGAAGCCGAGGTTCGGATCGTTGGCGTCGATCAGCTTGCCCGCGACGACCGCGCCATCATGGCCGGCGTTCTGGGCGATCTGCCGGACCGGCGACTGCAGCGCCTTGCGGATGATGTCGACACCGCGAGTCTGGTCGTCGTTGACGCCCTTGAGGCCGTCGAGCGCCTTGATCGCATAGAGCAGCGCAGTGCCGCCGCCGGGGACGATACCCTCTTCGACCGCAGCGCGGGTCGCGTGCAGCGCGTCGTCGACGCGGTCCTTGCGCTCCTTGACTTCGACTTCGGTCGCGCCGCCGACCTTGATCACGGCCACGCCGCCGGCGAGCTTGGCGAGACGCTCCTGGAGCTTCTCGCGGTCATAGTCGCTGGTGGTGACTTCGATCTGCTTGCGGATCGCTTCGATGCGGCCCTTGATCGCGTTCTCGTCACCGGCACCGTCGACGATCGTGGTGTTGTCCTTGTCGATCGAGACGCGCTTGGCAGTGCCGAGCATGCCCAGCGTGACGCTCTCGAGCTTGATGCCGAGATCCTCGCTGATCACTTCGCCCTTGGTCAGGATCGCGATGTCCTCGAGCATCGCCTTGCGGCGATCGCCGAAGCCCGGCGCCTTGACGGCCGCAACCTTCAGGCCGCCGCGCAGCTTGTTCACGACGAGCGTGGCGTTGGCTTCGCCTTCGACATCCTCGGCGATGATCAGCAGCGGACGGCCCGACTGCACGACCGCCTCGAGAATCGGCAGCAGCGACTGGAGGTTGGAGAGCTTCTTCTCGTGGATCAGGATGTACGGATCGGTGAGCTCGACCGTCATCTTCTCGGGGTTGGTGATGTAATAGGCCGAGAGATAGCCGCGGTCGAACTGCATGCCTTCGACGACTTCCAGCTCGAACTCGAGGCCCTTGGCTTCCTCGACCGTGATCACGCCTTCCTTGCCGACCTTCTCCATCGCCTCGGCGATTTTCTGGCCGACTTCGGTGTCACCATTGGCGGAGATAATGCCGACCTGGGCGATTTCCTGTGTACCGGAGACGGGCTTCGAGCGGCCCTTGAGGTCCTCGACCACCTTGGTCACGGCGAGATCGATGCCGCGCTTCAGGTCCATCGGATTCATGCCGGCGGCAACCGACTTCATGCCCTCGCGCACGATCGACTGCGCGAGCACGGTGGCGGTGGTGGTGCCGTCACCCGCCACGTCGTTGGTCTTCGACGCGACTTCGCGCACCATCTGCGCGCCCATGTTCTCGAACTTGTCCTTGAGTTCGATTTCCTTGGCGACGGTCACGCCGTCCTTGGTGATGCGCGGTGCGCCGAACGACTTGTCGATCACGACGTTGCGGCCCTTGGGGCCCAGCGTGACCTTCACGGCGTCGGCGAGAATGTCGACACCGCGCAGGATGCGCTCGCGCGCGTCACGCGAAAACTTGACGTCTTTCGCTGCCATTGTTCCTGTTCCTCTTGTTTCGTCATCCCGGCGAAGCCGGGATTCTAAATGGATGTGGTTCGAAATCCTGGACGGGCGTCAGCAGACGATGCTGCGCCCATTGGCGTCAGCCAACGATACCCAGAATGTCCGATTCCTTCATGATCAGCAGGTCTTCGCCGTTCAGCTTGACCTCGGTGCCCGACCACTTGCCGAACAGGATGCGATCCCCGGCCTTGACGTCGAGCGGCGAAATTTCGCCCTTGTCGTTCTTGACGCCGCCGCCGACGGCGACGACTTCGCCTTCCTGCGGCTTTTCCTTGGCAGTGTCGGGGATGATGATGCCGCCGGCGGTCTTCTCTTCCGCCTCAACGCGGCGGACGAGAACGCGGTCATGCAACGGACGAAAGCTCATTGCGCCTGATCCTTCCTGGGTGTTGAACCATTTTAGCACTCAAGAGTCGAGAGTGCTAACGGCCGCCATATGCGGTGGGGCTCGCCGTTCGTCAACGGGCAGCGCGAAGGGCCGGTGCAATTTTGTGACGAGGCGCGTTCTGGTGCGCCTAACGGCGCGTGCGGTGCCGGCCCGCTCCCCCACCCGGCCACCCAAGCGCAGTATCATATGGGTGGCCGGGTGGGGGAGCGGGCCGGCACCGCACGAGAAACGCGCTCTTCCGCGCGTTTCCCAAGACAACGCTCCACGGCTGTATTGTCCCGATAATACGGGACGTTTACTCGTGCAGTGCCTTGCTCTAGTTCGTCGGGCCGGACCACGGATGATGAAGGAATTGCCGTGAAGCTGGTGATAGGCGCCTGGAAGGTGCTGGTTGCGATCAAAGACGGGCTGGTCCTGGTCGCGATGCTGCTGTTCTTCGTGCTGATGTTCGCCGCGCTGTCGATGGGCCCCAAGCCCGCGATGGTGCGCGACGGCGCGCTGGTGCTCGATCTCAAGGGCTCGGTGGTCGAACAGCCCGAGGAGATCGATCCGGTCGACCAGGTCAGCGGCGGCAGCCGCGCGCGGCAATATCGCTTGCGCGACGTGTTGCGCGCGCTCGATGCCGCCAAGGACGACAGCCGCGTCAAGGCGCTGGTGCTCGATCTCGACCATTTCAACGGCGGCTATCCGGCGGCGATGTCGGAAATCGCGGCGGCGATCGGTCGCGTCCGCGCCGGCGGCAAGCCGGTGCTCGCTTATGCTACATCGTATACCGACGATGCTTATCTGCTCGCCGCAAATGCCAGCGAGATCTGGGTCGATCCGCTCGGCGGGGCACTGTTCACGGGTCCGGGCGGCACGCGGCTCTATTACAAGGGGTTGTTCGACAAGATCGGCGTCACCGCGCACATCTATCGCGTCGGGACCTACAAGTCGGCGGTCGAGCCCTATTTCCGCAACGACATGTCGCCTGAGGCACGCGAAAATTACGTCGAGCTCTACGGTTCGATCCTGTCGCAGTGGCGCGAAGCGATCGAAAAGGCGCGGCCTCGCGCCAAGATCGCCGATTTCCTGACCAAGCCCGACCAGATGATGGCGGCAGCCGGTGGGGACATCGCCAGGGCCAATCTCGCCGCGGGCATCGTCGACAGGCTCGGCGACCGTGTCGCGTTCGGCAAGCATGTCGCCGAACTGGTCGGCGGCGACGCGAGCAAGCCGGCGGGCTATTACAATGCGACCAAGCTCACGACATTCCTCGCGGCGCATCCCGCACCGACCGGCGGCGACGCGATCGGCGTGCTCACCATCGCCGGCGACATCGTCGACGGCAAGGCCAAGGCCGGCTCCGCGGGCGGCGACACCATCTCCAAGCTGCTGCTCGACGGGCTCGCACAGAAGAATCTCAAGGCGCTGGTGGTGCGCGTCGATTCCCCGGGTGGCTCGGCGCTCGCCGCCGAGACGATCCGCCGCGCGATCCTCGAAGCCAAGGCGCGGAAACTGCCGGTGGTGGTGTCGATGGGCAGCCTCGCTGCGAGCGGCGGGTATTGGGTGTCGACGCCCGGCGACGTGATCTTCGCCGAGCCGAACACCATTACGGGGTCGATCGGCATCTTCGGCGTGATCCCGACCTTCGAAAAGACGCTCGCAAAGCTCGGGCTTGGTGCCGATGGCGTCACGACCACGCCACTCACCGCGCAGCCTGATGTGCTGCGCGGTACCAACGAGGCGGTCGATCATGTCATTCAGTCGACGATCGAAGCAGGGTACGGCCGCTTCACCGGCCTGGTCGCGCAGTCGCGGCACATGACCGTCGCCAAGGTCGACTCAATCGGCCAAGGCCGCGTGTGGATCGGCGGGCTCGCGCATCAGGTCGGGCTAGTCGATCGCTTTGGCGGCATCGACGACGCGATCGCGGAGGCCGCCAGGCGCGCCAAGCTCGACCCCAAGAGCGTTCATCCGGTTTATCTCGAAAAGCAGCCGAGCACGCTGTCGAAGCTGATCGCGAGCTTGTTGCAGAATGACGACGACAATGCCGCGGCCGATGCCGAGGGCAAGGACGTGTTCAGCCGCATCGCAGCGGGCCGGCGCGCGATTTTCGCCCAAGCGGTCGGCGACGCGCGGCGGCTCGCGTTCGGCTCGGCGGTGCAGGTGCGCTGCCTCGAATGTGCTGGGTTCGGGCCGGCCCAGGCGTCGGCGAGCGACGAAGCACTGATGCGCCAGCTGCTTCTCCGCGCCCGACAATGATCGCGATCCGACCGGCGGAACCGCGCGATGCCGCTGAGATCGCGGCGATCTACGCCCCCCATGTCGAGAAGGGGGTGGTGTCGTTCGAAACCGAAGTGCCGAGCGCCGAGACGATTCGTACGCGCATGGAAGCGAGCGGCGGCCTCTATCCCTGGATCGTGGCCACCAGCGGCGTCGATGAAGGCGAGGCGGTGCTCGGCTATGCCTATGCTGCGCGCTTCCGCGAGCGTGAGGCCTATCGCTTCGTGGTCGAGACGACGATCTACATGGCGCCGGCCGCCCAGCGCCAGGGCGCGGGCCGACTGCTCTACGAAGCGCTGATCGATACGCTGCGCGCGCAGAAATTCACTCAGGCGATCGGCGTGATCGCACTGCCCAACAACGCCTCAATTCGCATTCACGAGGCCGTGGGATTCCGCCGCGCGGGCGTGTTCCGCGAAGTCGGCTACAAGCACGGACGCTGGATCGACGTCGGCTATTGGCAATGCCAACTGGCGCATGCGGGCACCGAGCCGGCCGAGCCGCGCAAGTTCAGCGATATCGGGGTGGTGCGGGGCTAGGCCGCGGACGGGCTAGGGCTTCCAACCGGCAATTGTCGCGGGCGTGACAATGTTGTCGACTTGGGTGCCCAAACGGACGAACGGCCTGAGTCGAGCGGTTATGATGGGCTCGAGCCATCGCGCTACGATCCATGCGACGGCCAACATGAAGGCAAGCATCAGGATTGGAACCGCAAGCCAGGCGAAGCGCGGCACCACCGACGGAGAAACGGCAATCAAGCCGATGCCGATTTCATGGTGCAGCAGGTAGAGCGGATAACTCACCGAGCCCACGAACAGCAGCTGGCGCGTACACAGCGCGCGTTGCACGAGCGAATATTTCTGCGCAGCCCCGAACAGTCCAACGCAGCTCGACAAATAAAGGGTGGAGACCAGGTTACTGCCCGACCAAAACCCCGAGCCGAACACGCTGGCCAATCCGATGAGGATCGCCATCGCGAACAGCCGCGGCGATCCGGATTGATGCGATTTGAAGAACAATGCACCGCTTGCGAACCAGCCAAAACTGCCGCCTCCAAGCCAGTCTCGAACAACTCCGATCCAGGGGATGGCAGACGGAAAGCCGGATGCGTGCGCAAGCGGCGGTCCAACGAGTCCTGCGACCCAGATGGCGCAAAGGGCCAGCAGTCCCTTTCGCCAGCCAAGCAGGAAGTAGAGCAGGCCGAAAATCACATAGAATCCAGCCTCGACGTAGAGTGTCCAAAAAACGTTATCCAGTCCGTCCACTGGTCGGTGCAGCACGATTCTCCAGAAGGCCGGCGTGACGAAGGTCAGGCCTGGCAGCAAGTTGATGGCACCCTGGCGCCCGTGGGGCATGTGCGCACCTAACAGTCTGGACACCGCAAATATGGTCAGCGACGCGATCAACATGGCGGGAAACAACCGCAGCCAGCGGCGACCCAGGAATTCCCGCAGATTGGTGCAATCTTCCAGCGTCAACAAGATGACGTAGCCCGAGATCAGGAAGAAGAGCTCTACGCCTGCCCAACCGTGATCGAGGACCGGAATTCCGACGAACGTCGAGCCGTAGGGAAAGAGCGACCTATGGGACGAATGCGTGTAATGCCAAAGCACGACCCAAAGACAGGCAACACCTCGCAGTCCATCGAGATAAGCGATGCGATCCCTGCGCATGTCGATGGCCTCTCCCCAATACATGCGGTCTGCAACACGGATGGGCGTTGTGCAATCTCCGGCGGCGTCGGCGGCCACCGTGTTGGTGTTCCGCTTGGTCGCGCGCCGATGTCTGCGGCTGCGATCGTTCAAGCGACGAACGCGACTTTGGGGATGGACGCTGGAGTGCATCAGCGGCGATGGCGGTACGTCGGCAGCCCCAGTTTCCAATGGATCGCGGCAGCACGGAGCGCGAACCCCGCCACGCATGCGATCAGCCCGGCGCCGAGCGGAGTCAGGCCGGCGAGCGTCAGCCCGACCTGCAGCGAGGCTGCGAGCGCGGCGGCCGTGACGTATAGTTCAGGGCGCATCAGGATCGAGGGCTCGCCGGCCATCATGTCGCGGATGATACCGCCCGCGCAGGCGGTTACCACTCCCATCACCATCGCCGGGACCGGTGGAATGCCGAAGCTCAGCGCCTTGGCCGCGCCGAACGCCGAATAGGCCGCGAGCCCGATTGCGTCGAGCCAGTCGAACCCCGCGCCGTCCCACCAGCGCGACGGCGTCACCCAGATCACCGCTGCCACGACGAGGCCCAGCGCGGCGACCAACGGGTCGTGGACCCAGAACACCGGGGCGCCGATCATGAGGTCGCGGATCGCGCCTCCGCCGAAGCCGGTCGCCAGCGCGAAGAAGGCCGCCGTGACGAGCGTCTGCTCGCGCCGCACCGCCGCGAGCGCGCCGGTCGCGGCAAACACCGCGATGCCGAACAAGTCGAGCCACGGCAGGATCGGCCCGAGCTGCAACGCCAGTGGAACGGAAACCATGGCGCTTACCTACGCGCGATCCGCTTGCGCCGCAAAACACCGGCTTGAGAGTCGCGCGCGTCGGCCCCATGTGGCCGCCATGGCACGCGTCTCTCCGGCCTTCGCGCCCGCACTCGCACTCGCATTGCTCCTCGGCTTCGGCGACGCTCAGGCGTTTCTCGCGACGGGCGGCTTCTTCGCAGCGTTCATGAGCGGCAACACCACGCGTCTCGCAACGGGCTTCGCCGGCCACAATTGGACTGAACTTCAGTTCGGCCTCGCGCTCGTGCTGAGCTTTCTCGTCGGCTGTATCTTCGCCGAAGTCGCCGCGCGATCGCAGCCGCGAGCGCGCGAGTGGCCCGGGATGGCGGCAGCTGCGGTGCTGCTCGCCGTGGCGGCCCTGCTGGTCAGCTTCGCGCCGGCGCGCTTCGGGCCGCTCCCGCTCGTCGCGGCGATGGGAGCCTTGCACACCGCTGCCCGGAGTGGCGCGGCGGGATCGGCGCATCCGGGCTATCCCACCGACGCGCTCGTGCGACTGGGGCAGGGGTTGGCGGATGCGCTGATGGGGGTCGCGCCACGCGGTGCCTGGGTGCCGCATTTGCTGATCTGGGCCGGCTTCGCGGTCGGGGCGGCGCTCGGCGCCATGGCCTTTATGCGCGAGGCGCGCGACGCTCTTTGGTTCGCTGCGCTGGCGGTGGTCGCTTTCGCGGTTTGGGCGAAGCTGCGACGGAATATCGGCCCAAACGGCTAACATTGCTGCTATTGACATCATAGATGATGTAAAATACATCACTTATCGAGTTTTGTACATTAATTGAAGGCGACGCGATGATTTCCGCGGCACAGATGCGCGCCGCCCGCGCGCTGCTGGGCATTGACCAGCGCCAGCTCGCCGAGCTGTCGGGAGTCTCGCTGCCCACGATCCAGCGCATGGAAGCGAGCGAGGGTAATGTCCGCGGCGTCATCGACACTTTGACCAAGGTGGTCGAGGCATTCGATCGCGCCGGCGTGGAATTGATCGGCGAAGGCACGGCGAGCCGCGAAGGCGGGCGCGGCGTGCGCCTCAAGACGCCGCGACCATTATGAGCAGCGTGGCGCGATTGCCGCCGGCACGATTCGCCGATCTCTTCACGCCCAAGCTCGTCACGGTCCTGCGCGAGCGCTATGGCTTTGCCGACTTCAAGGCGGACGCCGTCGCCGGTCTAACCGTGGCGATCGTTGCGCTGCCGCTGTCGATGGCGATCGCGATCGCCTCCGGCGTCGGGCCTGAACGCGGCCTTTATGCTGCGATCGTCGGCGGTTTGCTCGTTTCGGCGCTCGGCGGCAGCCGGTTCCAGATCGGCGGACCCGCGGGCGCATTCATCGTGCTCGTGGCGGCGACGGTTGCGAAGCATGGCGTCGACGGACTGTTGCTCGCGACGTTCCTGTCGGGCCTGATCTTGCTTGCGATCGGTTTCCTGCGGCTTGGGACCTTCATCAAATATATTCCCTATCCGGTCACCGTCGGCTTCACCGCCGGGATCGCTGTGATCATCTTCGCAAGCCAGCTCAAGGATCTGCTCGGCCTGCGGCTTGCCTCGGTCGAGCCCGGGCCGTTCGTGCCCAAGCTGCTTGCTCTGGCGCATGCGCTGCCGACGATGAGCGGCGCCGCAGTCGCGGTCGCGGCCGCTACTATAAGCATCATCGTGCTCGTCCGCCGCTATCGTCCGCACTGGCCGGCCATGCTGATCGCGGTCGCGCTCGTGGCGGTCGTCGCGACGCTGCTGGGTCTTCCCGTCGAGACGATCGGTTCCCGCTTCGGCGGCATTCCGAGCGCGCTTCCTGCGCCGCATCTGCCCGATCTCTCGCCTGCGCGGATCGCGGAACTGCTGCCGTCGGCGCTGTCGTTTGCCCTGCTCGGTGGGATCGAGAGCCTGTTGTCGGCGGTGGTTGCCGATTCGATGACCGGTCGACGGCACCGCTCGAACTGCGAGCTGGTGGCACAAGGCGCGGCGAACGTCGCGTCGGCCCTGTTCGGCGGCATTTGTGTAACCGGAACGATCGCGCGCACCGCGACCAATGTCCGCGCCGGCGCGCGCGGACCCGTCGCGGGAATGTTGCATGCCGTATTCCTGCTTGGCTTCATGATGCTCGCCGCACCGCTGGCGCGCTACATTCCGCTCGCGGCGCTTGCCGGCGTGCTTGCCGTCGTCGCCTGGAACATGGCGGAAAAGCACGAGTTCGCAGTGTTGCTGCGGGTATCGCGCGGCGACGCGGTGGTGCTGCTTGCGACTTTCCTGCTGGTCGTGTTCCGCGACCTGACCGAAGGCATTCTGGCGGGCTTCGGGCTGGGTGCGCTGCTGTTCCTCCATCGCATGGCGCAGGCGGTCGAAGTCGACCGGCCGGTCCCGCATATTGACGAGGACGCCGCCGATGACGCCGGCGGACGGCTGCACTATGACGCGACGCTTTCCGCCGATCGCGATATCGTCGTCTATCGCATTTCAGGTGCGTTCTTCTTCGGAGCGGCCGGCGCAGTAGGTGCCGCGCTCGACGAGATCGGCGAGCATCCGCGCGCCTATGTCGTCGATCTCAGTGGCGTTCCTTTGCTCGATTCAAGCGCCGCGGCGACGCTCGCCAATTTCGCACGCCGTGCGCAGCGGCATGGGGCGCGGCTATGGCTCGCGGGAGCACATCGGCCGGTCCGCCGCATGTTGCTGAGCCAGGGCGTGCGGGCCAGCGGTGCGCGGTTCCGCGATTCGCTCGAAAGCGCAGTCGCGGCGGCGCGTCGAGCCGGATCGACCGGCGACTGACCGGACGGACGCCGATCCTCAGATGTGGATCGGCTTGCCCTGCACTGCCATTGCCGCTTCCTTGAGCGCTTCCGAATGCGTCGGATGCGCGTGGCAGGTATAGGCGATGTCCTCGCTGGTCGCGCCGAACTCCATCGCCTGCGCCGCCTGCGCGATCATCGTGCCGGCCACGCTCGCGATCATCCACACGCCGAGCACGCGGTCGGTCTTGGCATCGGCGACCACCTTGACGAAGCCGCCTTCCTCGCGGTTGGTTTTGGCGCGGCTGTTGCCGGCCATCGGGAACTTGCCGACCTTCACTTCGCCCTTCGCCTTGGCGGCTTCCTCGGTCAGCCCGACGCCGGCGATCTCGGGCATCGTGTAGACCACGCTTGGGATCACGTCGTGGTTCACGATGCCGGTGAGGCCGGCGATATTCTCGGCGACCGCAATGCCTTCGTCCTCGGCCTTGTGCGCAAGCATCGGACCGGGAATGACGTCGCCGATCGCCCAGATGCCGGCCACGTTGGTGGCGAAGCGATGATCGGTCTCGATCTGCCCCCGCGCATTGGTCGCCAGACCGGCCTTGTCGAGCGCGAGCCCCTCGGTGTTGGGCCGGCGGCCGATCGAGACGAGCACGACATCGGTTTCGATCGTCTCGGCCGCGCCGCCCTGCGCCGGCTCCACCGTGAGCGTTACCGTATCGCCTTTCACTTCGGCGCCGGTCACCTTGGTCGACAGCTTGAACGCGAAGCCCTGCTTGGCAAACAGCCTGTTCGCTTCCTTGCGCACTTCGCCGTCCATGCCCGGCAGGATCTGGTCGAGGAATTCGACCACCGTGACGTCGGCGCCCAATCGGCGCCACACCGAGCCGAGCTCGAGCCCGATCACGCCACCACCGATCACGACCATGCGCTTGGGTACCGCGGCGAGCTCGAGCGCGCCGGTCGAATCGACGATGCGCTTCTGGTCGATCGTCACCCCGGGCAACGGTGTCACTGAGGAACCGGTCGCGATCACGAAGTTCTTCGCGCCGTAGCTGGTGCCGGCGACGTCGATCGTGTTGCTCGACGTGAAGGCGGCATGGCCCTTGAGCCAGGTCACCTTGTTCTTCTTGAACAGATACTCGATGCCGCCGGTGAGGCCTTTCACGGCTTCCTTGCGCCCGCCGTGCATCGCATCGAGATCGAGCTCGACGCCGCTCGTCTTCACGCCCCATTTGGCGAGTGTGCCGTCGTGCGCTTCTTCGTACAGCTCGGACGCGTGTAGCAGTGCCTTCGACGGAATGCAGCCGACGTTGAGGCAGGTCCCGCCCAGCGTCGTCCGGCTCTCGACGCACGCGGTCTTGAGCCCGAGCTGCGCCGCGCGGATCGCCGCGACATAGCCACCCGGTCCCGATCCGATCACGATTACGTCGAACTGTTCGTCAGCCATCAATTTGCTCCATTGTGCCCCTGCGAAAGCAGGGGCCCAGGGTTACCAGGGGCCTCGCTTGTGACTCCGGACCCCATCCTTCGCAGGGGTATCTTCAGCCAAACAACGTCCCGTACAAATCCTTCCAATGCGGATTATGTCGTTCGATCAGCTCGATCTTCCAAGCCCGCTTCCATTTCTTCATCTGCAACTCGCGCAGCCGCGCGGCATCGAGATCCTCATATGCCTCGAACCAGACGAGCAGCTCACAACCGTGCTTCTTCGTGAAGCCCTCGACCAGCTTTTCGCGATGCTGATACACCCGACCAGGCAAATCGCTGGTAACGCCGATGTAGAGCGTTCCATTGCGCTTACTCGCCATGATGTAGACACAACCGGATTTCGTAGGTCTCTCCCATGTGCGCTCCTGCGGAAGCAGGAGCCTAGGGTTGCAAGCGCGTCACCTCCTACCCTGGGCCCCTGCTTTCGCAGGGGCACTGATGAGAGTTGAATTACAGATCGATCAGTATCCGCGTCGGATCCTCGATCGCATTCTTGAGTGCCACCAGGAACGTCACTGCCTCGCGGCCATCGATCAGCCGGTGGTCGTAGCTCAGCGCGAGATACATCATCGGGCGCACTACCACTTGGCCGTCGCGGACCACCGGGCGGTCTTCGATGCGGTGCAGGCCGAGCACGGCCGATTGCGGTGGGTTGATGATCGGCGTCGACATCAGCGAACCGAACACGCCGCCGTTCGAGATGGTGAAGGTGCCGCCGCGCATCTCTTCCATCTTGAGCGTGCCGTCCTTGGCGCGCTTGCCGAAATCGCCAATCGTTTTTTCGATCGTCGCGACCGACATGTCCTGCGCGTCGCGGATCACCGGCACGACCAACCCCTGCGGCGCAGAAACCGCGACCGAGATGTCGGCATAGTCGTGATAGACGATCTCATCGCCGTCGATCGACGCGTTGACTGCCGGCAGGTCCTTCAGCGCCATGCACGCAGCCTTCACGAAGAAACCCATGAAGCCGAGCCGCACGCCGTGCTTCTTCTCGAACAGATCCTTGTACTTGGTGCGCGCGGCCATCACTGCGCTCATGTCCACGTCATTGAACGTGGTGAGCATCGCCGCAGTGTTCTGCGCTTCCTTGAGCCGGTGCGCGATCGTCTGGCGCAGCCGGGTCATGCGCACCCGCTCCTCGCGGCGCGCCGCCGTGGGAGCGGCGGCCGGGGTTGGCGCCGGCGCGGCCGGTGGCGACGGCGGCGCGGTCGGCGCCTTGCCTTGCGCTGCAGCGAGCACATCGTCCTTGGTCAGTCGGCCGTCCTTGCCGGTGCCCTGGATCGTCGACGGATCGACATGATGTTCGAGCACTGCGCGGCGCACCGACGGCGATAGCGCCGCGGCTTCGGGTACCGCTGGCGCTGGCGCCGGCGGAGCGGCGGGGGAGGGGGCGGGAGCGGCAGCCGCGGGCGTGGGCGCGGCGGCCGCGCCACCGGCCTCGACCACTGCGATCACTGCACCCACGGCGACGGTATCACCGATCTTGACCAACTGCTGGCCCATCACGCCGGCGACCGGCGAGGGCACTTCGACCGACACCTTGTCGGTCTCGAGGCTCGCGATCGGCTCGTCGGCGCGCACCGCGTCGCCCGGGTTCTTGAGCCACTCGCCGAGCGTCGCTTCGGTGATCGACTCGCCCAATGTGGGGACTTTGACGTCGGTCATGCTTTCCTTCCTCGTTCCCGTTTCCGGGGTAGCTATTCTCAGGCCCTGCGCGAGCGCCGGATCTCTTCGCGAACATTGTGTCCCAGCGCATCGGCGACCAGCGCGGCCTGCTCAGTCTGGTGGCGCTTGGCGAGACCGGTTGCTGGCGATGCCGCCGCGGCGCGGCCGGCGTAGCGCGCGCGCTTCGGCTTGGCTTTGGCGTCGTGCAGGCTCTGCTCGATAAACGGCTCGACAAACGACCAGGCGCCATTGTTCTTCGGTTCTTCCTGCGCCCACACCACCGTCTCGAGATTGACCATGCGCTGCACGCGCGCAGTCAGCGGATCGCCGGGGAACGGATAGAGCTGCTCGATTCGTACGATCGCGGTGTGCTCGTCGCCCGCCGCGTCGCGCGCCTCCATCAGGTCATAGGCGACCTTGCCCGTGCACAGCACGAGCCGCTTCACCTCGGTGTCCGCGGGCGCCTTGGGATCGGACAGGATGCGCTTGAAATGGCTCTGGCCGATGAAATCCTCCGCCTTGCTCACGGCCAGCTTGTGGCGAAGCAGCGATTTGGGCGTGAACACGACCAAAGGTTTGCGGAAGCTGCGATGCATCTGCCGGCGGAGCAGATGGTAATAATTTGCCGGCGTGGTGCAGTTGGCGACCTGCATATTGTCCCCCGCGCAAAGCTGGAGGAAGCGCTCGGGACGCGCCGAGCTGTGCTCGGGACCCTGTCCCTCGTACCCGTGCGGCAGCAGCATCACCAGGCCATTGGCGCGCAACCATTTGGCTTCGCCCGCTGCTACGAACTGGTCGATCATGATCTGCGCGCCGTTGGCAAAATCGCCGAACTGTGCTTCCCACAGCACCAGTGCCTTGGGATCGGCCGAAGCAAAGCCATATTCGAAGCCGAGCACGCCATATTCCGAAAGCGGGCTGTCGAGCACTTCGAAGCGCCCATGCGGGATCGTGGTCAGCGGGATGTACTTGTGCTCGTCCTTCTGGTCTACCCACACGGCGTGCCGCTGGCTGAACGTGCCGCGTCCCGAGTCCTGACCCGACAGACGCACGGCATAGCCTTCGGAAAGCAGCGACCCGAATGCGAGCGCCTCGCCCGTCGCCCAGTCGAAATTCTCACCGGTCTTGAACATCTCGCGCTTGGCGTCGAGCACTCGGCCGAGCGTCTTGTGGATCTCGAGGTCGCTCGGCACGTCGGTGAGCGTGCGGCCGAGGCTGTCGAACAGCTTCTTGTCGATTCCGGTCTCGACGTTGCGCCGCGAGCCTTCGGGGTCCATCGGCGCGCTCAGCCCGGTCCAGCGCCCGGCGAACCAGTCGGCCTTGTTCGGCAGATAGGATTTGCCCGCGTCGAACTCGCCTTCGAGCAGCGTCGTAAACTGATGGATCTTTTCGTCGACGAAGCTCGCGTCGACCACGCCCTGCGCCTTGAGTCGCTCGGCATAGATTTCGCTCACCGGCGGATGCTGGCGGATACGCGCATACATCAGCGGCTGCGTGAAGCTTGGCTCATCGCCTTCGTTATGGCCGAAGCGGCGATAGCACCACATGTCGATCACGATGTCGCGCTTGAACTTCTGGCGGAACTCGATCGCGATCTTGCACGCGAAGGTCACTGCCTCGGGGTCGTCGCCGTTGACGTGGAGGATCGGCGCCTGCACGCCTTTCGCGACGTCGCTCGAATAGGGTGACGAGCGCGCGAACTGCGGGCTGGTGGTGAAGCCGATCTGGTTGTTGATCACGAAATGGATGCAGCCGCCG
>Ga0207675_100000062_pt1 | contig 80665 bp, 80 predicted proteins | sample KBSSwiS42_FD_184305 | JGI IMG/M metagenome (GOLD analysis project Ga0207675, IMG submission 184305) | Switchgrass rhizosphere microbial communities from Kellogg Biological Station, Michigan, USA - KBS Switchgrass S4-2 (SPAdes) (version 2) | ecosystem: Host-associated > Plants > Roots >...
TGGAATGCCCTCGGTAATGCACACCACCAGCGGGACCTCGGCGTCGATCGCTTCGAGGATCGAGTCCGCGGCGAAGGGCGGCGGCACATAGATCACGCTGGCAGTCGCACCGGTCTTGGCGACGGCCTCGTGCACCGTGTCGAATACCGGCAAGCCGATATGCTCGGTGCCACCCTTGCCCGGCGTCACGCCGCCGACCATCTGCGTCCCATAAGCCAGCGCCTGCTGGGTGTGGAACGTGCCGGTCTCCCCGGTCATTCCCTGAGTGATCACCCGGGTGTTCTTGTCGACGAGGATGCTCATTACTGCCCCTTCAATTCCAATAAACTCAAGATACCTACCCCGGAGAAGGCCGGGACCCAATTAGGTAGCGCTATCACGACACGGTGACGCAACTTAGAAGGTTGTCGATTTCGCGGCTCAGCCCTTCGATCTCAAACAGCATCAGGGCGAGGTCCCTTCGGGTGATAGGTCCGGGGCGACGCGCAGCACTGTCCATCCCTGATATTCGGCAGCGCCAACGATCGTGCCCTGCGCCTTGATCACTGCGAAGTTCAGTCCTGTGATTCCAGTCTGCAGCCCCGGCCCGCCAACCAGATTTTCAGTCTTCTGCAATGCCTCGGCAGCCTTGATGGCTTCCGGATAATGGTTACCCTGCCAGATCACGCCGCAAACCAATGCGGCGCTTCCGCTCTTTCCGGGATCGGGTAGCAATAGAAAGACCTTGCGGGCCGGCAACAGCACCAAGAACTGATTCGGGATCTCGGCATCTGCGAGCTCTATTTGCCCCGCGATCCGCGGAACGCCGGCAGGGGGGATGGCGAATCCAAGAGCCTCGCGCGCGCCCCTGGGAAGTTGCCCATGGCGCAGGCTCTCGAAATCCTTAACCTTGAGTCGCACTTGATCGCTTAGGCACACGCTGTTGAACAGCGCGACCGGATCAGTTGGCGTCGCCGCTTCCTGCGCGACGCTCGCCCCCGAAACCAGAGTAAACGCCGTAGCGAGGAAAAGCAGGGCGACGCGCATCGTATTTAGGCCAGGCTCTCGTCGATCGCCTTGCACGCCACCAGCAATTCCTTGACCGCATCGACCGACGCCTGGAAGTTCGCCTTCGCCGCGTCGTTCAACTCGATCTCGACGATCCGCTCGACGCCGTCCTTGCCGATGATGATCGGCACGCCGACGTAGAGATCGTCGACGCCGTACTGGCCGGTCAGATGCGCGGCGCACGGCAGCAGGCGCTTCTTGTCCTTGAGATAGCTCTCGGCCATCGCGATCGCGCTGGTCGCCGGCGCGTAATAGGCCGAGCCGGTCTTGAGCAGGCCGACGATCTCGCCGCCGCCCGAGCGGGTGCGCTGGACGATCGCGTCGATCTTCTCCTGCGTCGACCAGCCCATCTTGATCAGGTCGGGGATCGGAATGCCCGCGACGGTCGAATATTCGACCACCGGCACCATCGTGTCGCCGTGGCCGCCGAGCACGAACGCGGTCACGTCCTCGACCGAGACATTGAATTCCTCGGCGAGGAAATGGCGGAACCGCGCGCTGTCGAGCACGCCGGCCATGCCGACGACCTTCTGATGCGGCAGCCCCGAGAATTCGCGCAGCGCCCACACCATTGCGTCGAGCGGGTTGGTGACACAGATCACGAACGCGTCGGGGGCGTGCGCGGCAATGCCTTCGCCGACCGCCTTCATCACCTTCAGGTTGATGCCGAGCAGGTCGTCGCGGCTCATCCCCGGCTTGCGCGGCACGCCTGCCGTGACGATCACGACATCGGCACCGGCGATGTCGGCGTAATCGTTCGCGCCCGTAAGGCTCGCGTCGAAGCCTTCGACTGGACCCGATTGCGCGAGGTCGAGCGCCTTGCCCTGCGGCAACCCCTCGGCGACGTCGAACAGGACGATGTCACCCAGCTCCTTCATCGCAGCCAAATGCGCGAGCGTGCCGCCGATCATGCCGGAGCCGATCAACGCGATCTTCTTGCGAGCCATGAAATCTCCTTCGGGAATCGCAAATGGGCGCGACGCGGCCGAATTCGATTTGCGCGCGCGAAAGCCGTGCGCCGCTTAGGCGCTTTGTTTATGGGCCGCAACCCGCCAAAAGCCTGAGTTTGCGACTATCTTTGCAACTAATTCGCAACTGCAATAGGAGCGGGGCGGCCCGCGCTAGTGCGGCGGTGCCTCACCTTGCTCGATATAGCGCCGCTCGCCGGTGACGTCGTTGAACCACACGATCACCGGCAGACCGCTCGCTTCGTCGAGAAAGCGCTCGCTCGTCGGCTTCCAATGGCCGGTACCACCGTGTCCGTCGCCGCCGCGGTAATGGACGCGCTCGAAGAGGATACCCGAAAGCAGCACCAGCGCCACCACCAGCAGCGGCCACCCGCCGGGTTCGCTCACGGCGACTACCGACGCACATAGCGCAAACAACCCCGCCGCGAAGATGACGAAGTTGCGCAACATCACATCGGTGCCGGATCGAGGACGACCGCAGTGCCATAAGCGACGACTTCGTTCATCGATTGCGCGAGCTCGCCCGAATCGAACCGCATCATTACGATCGCATTCGCGCCCATGGCGACCGCATTGGCAACCATCCGGTCGATCGCATGGCGCCGCGCATCCTCGACCAATCTCGTATATTCGGGAATCTCGCCGCCGACGATCGAGCGCAGCGAGGCTGCGATATTGCCGCCGATTCCGCGGCTGCGGACCACCACGCCGAACACCTGACCAATCGTCCGCACCACGGTGTGGCCGGACACATTTTCCGTCGTCGTCACGATCACGGCGCTGTTCCTCCCCGAAACGGCGCACATATCTCTATGGTTTCGCGCCGGCGCTCGCATCATAGCGCGCGGCACTCGGCCTTCCAATCGCAGTGTCGGAGCCAAGCCGCCGCTCGGCTGTCCCGTCGCCGAAGCGATTGTCACTGCTTCGCAGTCGAACTGGCTTCATCTAAAGGTCGGCGATGCACCGCTTCACCTGCACGATCACCGCCGGCGCGGGCGACATCGACGAGCTCGGGCATGTCAACAACGCGGTCTGGGTCAAATGGATTCAGGATGTCGCGGTGGCGCATTGGAGCGCCGACGCGCCGCAGGCGCATCAGGACGTCTATTTCTGGGTCGTGACGCGCCACGAGATCGATTATCGCGGCAATGTCTCTGCGGGAGAGACCGTCACGGCCGAGACCTGGATCGAGGCCCCGCCCAAGGGCGCGCGGTTCGACCGCCACATGCGATTCATCGGTCCTGACGGCGGGGTCAAAGTCGAGGCGAAGACCACATGGGCGATGGTCGAGCGTGCGAGCGGGCGCGTGGCACGCGTGCCGCCCGACGTCGCGGCGCCGTTCCTCCCGGCTTAGCCGCTGTTGCGCAGCGCCGTGGCGATGGCATTGATCGAAAGCAAAATGCCGTCGCCGATGCGCGAATCGGTCTCGCCCGCGCGGTGCCGCTTGAGCAGCTCGATCTGCAGCAGGTTGAGCGGCTCGATATAGGGAAGCCGCAGCCGGATCGACGTGTCGAGCCCGGGCTGCTTCTCGAGCAACCGGGTCTGGCGCGTGACCATCAGCAGCCCATCGTGGGTGCTCTGCCAGCCTTCGCGGATGCGACCGAAGATCGTGTCGCCGAGCGCCTTGTCCTCGACCAGCCCGGCATAGCGCGCGGCGATTCCCATGTCCGATTTCGCCAGCACCATCTCCATGTTCGCGAGGAGCGACGCGAAGAACGGCCAGCCCGCCGCCATGTCGCGCAGCAGCCCCTTGTCGGAGAAGCTGGCCAGGGCGTGACCCACACCGTACCAGCCCGGCAGCATCACACGCGCCTGCGCCCAGGAGAATACCCAGGGGATCGCGCGCAGATCCTCGATCGCGTCCGATTTCTTGCGGCTCGCGGGTCGCGAACCGATCTTGAGCCCCGAGATTTCCGTGATCGGCGTCATCTGGCGAAAGAAGGTGCGAAAGCCCTCGGTGCCATAGACAAGGTCGCGATAGGCGCGGAACGCCGTGCCCGACAGTTCGTCCATCGCCGCGGTGAAGCGTTGGGCGTCCTTGTCGCTCAGCTTCTCGGGCTCAAGGCTGGCGAGCAAGGTCGCCGATGCGATCGCTTCGAGGTTGATCGCCGCACTTTCGCGCGTGCCGTATTTGGCGGCGATTACTTCGCCTTGTTCCGTGATACGGATCCGGCCCTGCACCGTTCCCGGCGGCTGCGCGAGGATCGCGGCATAGGACGAGCCGCCGCCGCGCCCGACGGCGCCGCCGCGGCCGTGGAACAGCTGCATGCCCACGCCCGCTTCGGCGAACACCGGCGCGAGTGCTGTCGACCCCCGGTTCAGACCCCAGGTCGAGGTGAGATAGCCGCCGTCCTTGTTCGAGTCCGAGTAGCCGATCATCACTTCCTGATAGCCGCGCGCATGGGCGATCGCCGCGACTTCGGGCAGGTTCAGCCACGCCTCCATGATCGCAGGCCCCGCCTCGAGATCAGCGATGGTTTCGAACAGCGGGATCGCCATGATCGCGGCCTGCGGCGGATCGCCGGGGATATAGAGTCCGGCCTCTTTGAGTAGCAGATGGACTTCGAGCAGGTCCGACACCGACTGTGCCATCGACACGATATAATGGGTGATGCACGCCGGCCCGTAGCGACGATGGGCTTCGGCCGCCGCGCGCGCGATCTCGCGTTCCGAGGTGGTTTCGTCCGAATAGCTGGCAAAAGGACTGAACAGCAGCCGCGGGGTCGCGAGCTCTCGGCGGAGCAATGCGATGCGTGCGGCTTCGTCGAGGCCGGCATAATCGTCTTCGACACCCGCGGTCTTGAGCAATTCGGCAACGACGCGTTCATGCACCGCGCTGTTCTGGCGGAGATCGAGCGTGGCGAGATGGAAGCCGAAGGTTTCGACGGCGCGGATCAGCCTGCCCAGTGCACCGCCGCTCGCGAGCGTGCCCGCGCCTTGCTCGGCGAGCGCGTGTGCGATCGTCACGAGATCCTCGCGGAACGCGCCGGGTTCGAGATAGGGTTCGCCGGTCAATGCCGATGGCCGTGGCGGCGGCTTCCCGATCAACCGCTCGTGCGTGGCTGCGAGCCGGGAATAAATGCCGGTAAGCGCGCGGCGATAGGGTTCGTCGGAGCGGCTCGGGGCGGCGTCGCCGCTCGCGTCGGCTAGCCGTGTCACGCCCTCGTCGACCGGCACTTGCTCGCTCGAGATCGACAATTCGGCACCGAGCGCATGGAGCGAATCGAGATAATAGCCGAGCACCGTCTCCGCCGCGCGCGACAGCGCAAGCTCGAGCGAGCCGGCAACCACGAACGGATTGCCGTCGCGATCGCCGCCGATCCAGCTGCCCGGCTTCAGGAAGCTCGGCACGCGGTGCCCCAGCGCGCGATCCCAGCGCGCATAGAGCGCCGGCAGCGTCGGCAGGAACACGTCGCGCAGATAGGATAGCGCCGTCTCGACTTCGTCGGCGACGAACAGCCGGTCGCGCCGCAGCACGCGCGTCTGCCACAGCAACGCGATCTGGCGGACGATACCGTCCTCGATACGATCGCCGTCCGGCGTCTCCTCGAGTCCCTGATCCTTGAGCGCCATCAGCTCGGCGATGCGATTGCGATGGTCGATGATGCTCTTGCGGCGCACCTCGGTGGGATGGGCGGTGAGCACCGGCACGATCAGCGCCCGGCTCAGCAGATCGCGGATTGCGTCCTGCGCTATGCCATCCTTGCCGAGGCGGTCGATCGCGCTCGCGACGTCGGCGCCTTTCTCGGCGGCGATCCCATTGCGGTCCTCGACGAGATTGGCGAGCATCGAGAACAGCATGAAACCGCGGACGAACTCGATCGTGTCGTCGAGGTTCAGCCGCTCGAGCCCGGTATCGATCGCATCGGCACCCGCGACGCCGCGGTGGCGGTCGACCGACGTCGCACGGATATATTCGATGCGGCGAAACAGCTCCTCCCCATCATAGGCGCGGATGACGTCGCCGAGCAGGCGGCCGAGAAAGCGAATCTCCGGATGATTGGCGATAGGTGCGAGTGAGGCCATCGCATCATGCTGCACCGCAATATCAGGAGCGTCAACGGCGTTCGCTTGACCCCCGGCATTTGCCGGCCTAGCCCCGCCCCTCGTGCGGGAGCAGCCAGCCGCCGGTAACCGCGCCGGCGAGGCATCCCGTTCCTGTGCGGGGCGGCCGAGGTCCATCGCCCAGTTGCTGCCCGAACCCGGAACTTGCCATGGAAGCCTTTTTCACGTCGCTCGGGCTCGTCGCGCTCGCCGAGATCGGCGACAAGACGCAACTGCTTGCGATCCTGCTGTCGTTCAAGTTCCGCAAGCCGCTGGCGATCATCGCCGGCATCTTCGCCGCCACGATCGTCAACCACGCGCTCGCCGCCGCGGTCGGTTCGGTCGCTGCCGATTTCCTCTCGGGCCGCTGGTTCCAGATCGCGATCGGCGTCTCGTTCGTCGCGATGGGACTGTGGACGCTGATCCCCGACAAGCTCGACGAAACAGAGAAAGTGCCGCGCTACGGACCGTTCGTTGCGACCACCATCGCCTTTTTCCTCGTCGAAATGGGCGACAAGACTCAGGTCGCGACGATCGCACTCGGCGCGCGCTTCCACGATGTGGCGCTGGTCGCGGCCGGAACCACTGCGGGCATGATGGTCGCCAATGTGCCGGCGGTGCTGGTCGGCAACCAGCTGCTGCAGCGCGTGCAGATGCAACTGGTGCATCGGGCGGCGGCACTGCTGTTCCTCGCGATCGGCGTCTGGACCTTGTGGGTGGCGTTGCACTGAGCGTTGCATTCGGCAGTGCGGTGCCGCAGCTTGGCACCATGGTCCGCCCGTTGCTTGCGCTGCTCGCGCTGTTCGCCGCCCTTCCGACGCTTGCCGCGACACCGGCCGAAACCGGGCGCTGGCGCGCGCGTGCGCAGAGCGTCACGATCACCCGCGACGATTGGGGAATCGCGCATGTCGTCGGCGGGACCGACGCCGACGCGGTGTTCGGAATGATCTATGCGCAGGCCGAGGACGATTTCCCGCGGATCGAAGCCAATTACCTCACCAACCTCGGGCGCATGGCCGAGGCCGAGGGGCCGAGCGCGCTATGGCAGGATCTGCGCCAGCGGCTGTTCGTCGATCCGGCGCAACTGCAACGCGACTATGCCGTTGCGGCGCCTTGGCTGCGCTCGCTGATGCAGGCCTGGGCGGACGGGCTCAATTACTATCTGTCGACGCATCCCAAGGTGCATCCACGCGTGCTCACCCATTTCGAGCCATGGATGGCCTTGTCGTTCACCGAAGGCAGCATCGGCGGCGACATCGAGGGCGTGTCGCTGACGCAGCTCCAGGCGTTCTACGAAAAGCGCTCGCTGGCGATGACCGACGACGAACTCGGCCGCATCCCACGCGACCCGCAGGGCTCGAACGGCATCGCGCTCGCGCCGAGCAATAGCCGGGCCGGACACGCGTTGCTGCTGATCAACCCGCACACGTCGTTCTTCTTCCGCTCCGAGCTGCAAGTGACGAGCGGTCAGGGCCTCAACGTCTATGGCGCGGCAACCTGGGGACAGTTCTTCATCTACCAGGGCTTCAACGCCCACGCCGGCTGGATGCATACCTCGAGCGGCGTCGACAATGTCGATGAGTTCGCCGAGACGATCGTGCGCAAGGGCGGCAAGCTCTTCTATCGCTACGGTGCCGCCGATCGCCCGATCTCGACGAGCATGGTGACGATCGCGATCAAGGGCGCGCCGGCGCGCAGTTTCACGGTCTATCACACGCATCATGGCCCGATCGTGCGTGAGGCCGGCGGCAAATGGATCGCCACCGCGCTCATGGACAAGCCGGTTCCGGCGCTCGAGCAGAGCTTCCTGCGCACCAAGGCGCGCGACCTTGCGAGCTTCCTGCGGATCGCCGAGCGCCGCGCTAATTCGTCGAACAACACCTTGTTCGCCGACGACCACGGCACGATTGCGTTCCTCACGCCGCAGTTCATGCCGCGGCGCGACGACCGGTTCGACTATTCGAAACCGGTCGACGGCAGCGATCCCGCGACCGACTGGCATGGGCTGCACGACCTCGGCTCGCTGCCGCAGATGATCAATCCCAAGGTGGGGTTCGTTTCGAATACCAACAATAATCCCTGGTCGACGTCGGGGCCGAACAGCATCCCGGCGCGCAACTTCGCGCGCTATTTCGATCGTGCCGGCGAAACACCGCGCGGGCTGCATGCGCTGATGCTGTTCGACGGCAAGACGGGCTTCACGCTCGACTCGCTGATCACCAGTGCGTTCGATTCCTATCTGCCGACGTTCGCGCGGCTCCTCCCGTCGCTGTTCGCGAACTACGACAAACTGGCTGACGGGGATCCGCGCAAGGCGAAGCTGGCCGAGCCGATCGCGTTGCTGCGGCAATGGGACGACCGTTGGTCGGCAGCGTCGCCCGAAACGTCGCTCGCCGTGTTCTGGGGTGAGAATATGCTGCGCGTGACCGCCGACCGCCCGAGCGCACCTGGCCTCGCGCGGTACGAGCTGATTGCCGATGCGCCGGCGAGCGAACAGCTTGATGCGCTCCAGGCCGCCGTCGATCGGCTCGGCCAGGATTTCGGCAGCTGGCGCGTGCCTTGGGGCGAGATCAATCGCTTCCAGCGCAATGACTCCGCGATCGTCCAGACCTTCGACGATGCAAAGCCAAGCATCCCGGTCCCGTTCACCTGGGGGACCTGGGGTTCGCTCGCCTCGTTCAGTGCCAAGCGCTATCCGGGGACCAGGCGCTATTACGGCACCAGCGGCAACAGCTTCGTCGCCGCTGTCGAATTCGGCCCACGCGTCAAGGCGCGTGCCGTGACGGCGGGCGGCGAGAGCGGGCATCCGGAATCGCCGCACTTCGACGACCAGGCGCTACGCTACGCCGCGGGCGACCTGCGGCCGGTGTATTTCTATCCCGACGAGCTCAAGGGGCACGTCGAGAAGTCGTATCGGCCGGGGGAGTGATTCCCCGAGATCCTCCCCGGAACCGGAAGGGGGACCATGCGAAGCATGGTGGAGGGGGCCCTCCACGAGGGAATCGCCCGGTTGAACTCCCCCTCCACCGCCTTCGGCGGTCCCCCTCCCCGTTCCGGGGAGGAACTGAACATCACTTCGGCTTGCGGAACTTGTAGATGAACTGATCGGTCTTGCCGCGAATTTGCGGCGCGAACACCAGCGCAGTCTTGGGATCGTCGGGATTCGCGAGCAACTTGCTCTCGCCGACATATTCGAAGCCCGCCGCCGTCACTTGCGCCTTCACCAGCGCGGGATCGATCCGATGCAGCTTCTCGGTCGCTTCGGTGCCCGATCCCGGCAAGCCGCTGTGGTCGATCACGAGATAGATGCCGCCGGGCTTGAGTGCGTCGAACATCGCCTTGTTGAACACGGCGGGATCGGCCGGTCCCATGAACTTGTCGAGATAGTCGTGATAGTTCTGCGAAGTGAAGATCAGGTCGGCCTTGGCGGGGGCCGGCACACTGTTTGCCGGCGCGATCGCGAGGTTGACGTTCGACCAGGCCGGCTGCTGAATCAGCTTTTGGAATGCCGCGACGTCCTCCTTCTCCTCGTCGGCGAGCCCTTTCGGCCAGACGACGAAGACATGGCCCTTCGGCCCGACCGCCTTGGCGAACAGCCGCGTCCAATAGCCGCCGCCCGGTGCGATCTCGATCACAGTGCCGCCCGACGGCACGCCCGCATAGGCAAGGATCTCGGGCCCGTGGCGGCGCGCATCGTCCTTCGCCTGATCCGCGCGCGCCGGATCGGCGGCGGCGCTGACGATGTTGGCCGGCAGCGTCTGAGCGGCCGCAGGCACTGAAGTCAGCAGGAAAGCGGCGGCAAAAATGCGAATGGTCATGGCGGGGCTCCCTAAACCTCTCGCCCTATTAACCATAGCGCGCCGGCGACGCTACACGTCCAGATTCGCCACGCTCAGCGCATTCTCCTGGATGAACTCGCGGCGCGGTTCGACCACGTCGCCCATCAGCCGCGTGAAGATCTCGTCCGCGACATCCGCCTGGTCGACCGCGACTCGCAGCATCGACCGGTTCTGCGGGTCGAGCGTGGTTTCCCACAGCTGCTCGGCGTTCATCTCGCCCAGCCCCTTGTAGCGCTGGATCGAAAGCCCCTTGCGGCCCGCGGCGAGCACGGCGTCGAGCAGCTGCGACGGTCGCGCGATCAGCGTCTCGCCCTTCGATGCCGTCACCGGTGCCGGTGCGTCCTCGTCTTCCGCGGTCTCCGCTGGCGTCTCCGGCTGGGCCACGCCCTTCAGTGGGACCAGCTTGGCAATCGCCGTATAATTTTCGGCGGCTTCGATCGCGAGCGCGTGGAGTTTGCGCGCTTCGGCCGAGGCAAGGAACGCGGCTTCGACGATGTGATGATCGGTCACGCCGCGCCACAGCCGCTGGAAATGAAAGCCGCCCTCGCTAGTGAGCTCGGCGCGCCAGTTGCCGCCATCCTCGGTCAGGTCGAGCCGGCTGGTGACAGCGTTCAGCCGCGCGATACGGTCTTCGCGCGATGCGCCGGGATCGAGCGCGCCACCCATCGCCAGTGCCTCGATGATTGATGCGTCGTACCGCCGCGGCACATAGCGCGCGAGCGTACGCATCCGCCGCGCGTGATCGACCAGCGCGCGCAGATCGGCACCCGAACGCGCGCCGCCCGCGCCTTCCAGCACGCTCAGCCCGACGCCGCCTTCGACCAGATATTCCTCGAGCGCGGCATCATCCTTCAGATACACTTCGGAGCGGCCCTTGGCGGCTTTGTAGAGCGGCGGCTGCGCGATGTAGAGGTGCCCGCCCGAGATGATCTCGGGCATCTGCCGGTAGAAGAAGGTGAGCAGCAGCGTGCGGATGTGCGCGCCGTCGACGTCGGCGTCCGTCATGATGACGATCTTGTGGTAGCGCAGCTTGTCGAGATTGAAGTCGTCGCGCCCGATGCCGGTGCCCATCGCCTGGATCAGCGTGCCGATTTCCTTGGAGGAGAGCATCCGGTCGAACCGCGCGCGCTCGACGTTCAGGATCTTACCGCGCAGCGGCAGGATCGCCTGGTAATGGCGGTCGCGGCCCTGCTTGGCCGAGCCGCCGGCCGAGTCACCCTCGACCAGGAAGAGTTCGGACTTGGCGGGATCGCGCTCCTGGCAATCGGCGAGCTTGCCCGGCAGCGATGCCACGCCCATCACCGACTTGCGGCTCGCCTCGCGCGCCTTCCGCGCCGCCTCGCGGGCCGCGGCGGCATCGATCACTTTCGAGATGATCGAGCGCGCGTTCGCCGGATTCTCCTCGAGCCATTCGGCGAGCTTGTCGGCGAGCAGCGATTCGAGCGGCTGGCGCACTTCGGAGGAGACCAGCTTGTCCTTGGTCTGCGAGCTGAACTTGGGATCGGGCAGCTTGACCGAGACGATCGCAGTCAATCCCTCGCGCATGTCGTCGCCGGTCAGCGAGACTTTCTCTTTCTTCATCTGGCCCGACTTGTCGGCATAATTATTGAGCGTGCGAGTCAGCGCCGATCGGAAGGCGGCGAGGTGCGTGCCGCCATCCCGCTGCGGGATGTTGTTGGTGAAGCACAGCACATTCTCATAGTAACTGTCGTTCCATTCGAGCGCGACGTCGATCCCGATGTCGTCGCGCTGTCCGTTGATCGCGATCGGTTCGGGGAACAGCGCCACCTTGGCGCGATCGAGATATTTGACGAAGGCCGCGATGCCGCCTTCGTAATAGAGTTCGACGGTCTTGGTTTCCTCGTGGCGCGCGTCGGTCAGGTATAGCCGCACGCCCGAATTGAGGAACGCAAGCTCGCGAAAGCGGTGCTCGAGCTTGTCGAAGTCGAACTCGACGATCTTGAACGTCGTCGGCGACGGCAGGAACGTCACGCGCGTGCCGCGCTTGCCGTTTGCGGGACCGACCACCTTGAGCGGGGCTTCGGCATCGCCGTGGCGGAAGCGCATGAAATGCTCCTCGCCGTCGCGCCAGATGGTGAGGTCGAGCCACTCGCTGAGCGCATTGACCACCGACACGCCCACGCCGTGCAGACCGCCCGAGACCTTATAGGCATTGTCGTCCGAGGTGTTCTCGAACTTCCCGCCCGCGTGGAGCTGGGTCATGATCACTTCGGCCGCGGAGACGCCTTCCTCGGTGTGAATGCCGGTCGGAATGCCGCGGCCGTTGTCGGTGACGCTGACCGAGCCATCGGCGTTGAGCACGATGTCGATCCGGTCGCAGTGCCCGGCGAGCGCTTCGTCGATCGCATTGTCCGAAACTTCGAACACCATGTGGTGCAGACCCGAGCCGTCGTCGGTGTCGCCGATGTACATGCCGGGGCGTTTGCGCACCGCGTCGAGGCCCTTGAGGACCTTGATCGAATCGGCGCCATAGTCGTTGCTGTTACTGCTGGGGGGAGTGGTTGCCATAGCGAGCATATAGGGATTCGAACCCGCAAACGAAAGCGAAATGGCAGCGTCGTTGACGCGACTCACGTACCGTGACGAGATATTAAGATTGACATGAGACATAAGTCTCATTATCGAATCGGCTCGGAAAGAGGGAGGATTCGATGCTCACGCGCGACCTGATGGATCGGAAGATGGCCGAACATTTCGGCTATGAGGCGAATGACGATGTCGAAGGGGTGCTCGCGACTCTGACCCCCGACGTCGTGCACGACATCGTCGGCTGGCCGTTCGGGCCGAGCCACGGGCCGGAAGGCGCACGGGTGTTCTATGAGGCGCTGTTCGCCGATCTCGCCGACGGCAAGGTCGAATCGACTCGCCGGCTCTATGGCGAGAATTTCCTGGTCGACGACGCGATGTGGCGCGGGCGTGCGCCGGGTCGGCCGTTCGGGCTCGAAGGCCGCGACCGCCAGCTCGAGTTCCGGCTGCTCCACGTCGTCGAATTCACCGATCAGGGCAGCATCGCGCGCGAAAACGTCTGGATCGATTTCGCGGCGCTCCAGGCGCAGCTCGCCTGATGGCGCGCGAGCAGCAGCGGATGCGCACGCGCAAGGATTTGCTGCGCGCTGCGGGCCGGCTGATCGCCGAAGGACGGACGCCGAGCTTCGAGGAGATCGCCGACGCGGCAATGGTCAGCCGCGCGACGGCCTATCGCTATTTTCCCGGGATCGATGCGCTGCTGGTCGAAGCCGCGCTCGACATGGCTGCACCCGACGCTTCGATTCTGGCGGGCGCGCCGCCCGAACTTGTCGAGCGCCTGTTGCTGATCGACGACGCGCTGGACAACATGATTCGCGCCAACGAACTGCCGCTGCGCATGATGCTGGCGCACGCATTGCAGCGCCGCGCACGCGGCGAGGACGAACTGCCGGTGCGACAGAATCGGCGCATGCCCATGCTCGAAGCGGCGATCGGAGGCGCGGACGAAGCGCTCGCCCCCGACGTCAGCGACAAGCTCGCCAAGGCGCTATCGCTGGTCATCGGTACCGAATCGATGATCGTCACCAAGGACGTGTTGCAGATTTCCGACGACGAGGCACGTGCCGTCCGCCGCTGGGCGATCCGCGCGCTTGCCGCCGCTGCACTGGAGGGAGGAAGCGATGTTGGCACCTAGAAGGGTTTCCGTACGCTCCGGAACATGCTTCAACGCCCTTGTTCGCAAACGCAGCAAAGGGGTCGGAGATGAAGCGGGTCGCATCGGGGGTGTTGGCATGGGCGGTACTGGTCGCGCCGGCGCACGCGCAGACGCTCACCCCTGAGCAGGCCAAGTTCCGCGCGCTCTACCAGGAGCTGGTCGAGACCGACACAAGCATCACCACCGGCAGCTGCACGGCGCTTGCCGACAAGGTCGAGGTTCATCTGCGCGCCGCGGGCTATGGCGATGCCGACATCACGCGCTTTGCGGTGGCCGATCATCCCAAGGAAGGCGGGCTGGTCGTGATCCTGCCGGGCAGTTCGAAGACGCTCAAGCCGATCCTGCTGCTCGGCCATATCGATGTGGTCGCGGCCAAGCGCGAGGACTGGACGCGCGATCCGTTCAAGCTGGTCGAGGAAAAGGGCTATTTCTGGGGCCGCGGCACCGCCGACATGAAGGCGATGGACGCGATCTGGATCGACCTGATGATGCGCCTCAAGGCGGAGAAGACGCGGCTCAAGCGCACGCTCAAGCTCGCGCTGACCTGCGGCGAAGAGACCAGCTGGGCGTTCAACGGCGCGCAATGGCTAGCCAAGAACAAGCCCGAACTGATCGCTGCCGAATTCGCGCTCAACGAGGGCGGCGGCGGTCGCACCGACGGCAACGGCAAGCTGGTGACGGCGAGCCTGCACGTCGGCGAGAAGTTCGCGGTCAACTACCGCATCGAGGCGCGGAACGTCGGTGGGCACAGCTCCGCACCGATCAAGGACAATGCGATCTACGAACTCGCCGATGCGCTGGCGAAGATCCGCGACTATGAATTCCCGCTCAAGTTCACCGACACCACGCGCGCCTATTTCGCCAAGGCCGGTGCGGCACGCGGCGACGCGATCGGCAAGGCAATGGTCGCCCTTTCCGCCAACCCAAACGACAAGGCGGCCGAAGCGACGGTCAATACGGACAAGAGCCTGCATTCGATGCTGCGCACGACCTGCGTCGCCACGCTGCTTGATGGCGGTCACGCCAACAATGCATTGCCGCAGCGCGCCGGCGCGAACATCAATTGCCGCATCTTCCCCGGCGAGACGCCCGATCAGGTACGCGAGATGCTCGCGGCGGCGATCGGCGATAGCAAGATGACCGTAGTGCAAACCGACGACCGCGGCCCGGTCGGCGTGCCGCCCCCGCTCAATCCCAAGATCGTTGGGCCGGCCGAAAAGCTGGTCGCCAAATACCACCCCGGCGTGCCGCTGATCCCGACCATGTCGACCGGCGCGACCGACGGCATCTATCTCGAAGCGATCGGCATCCCTTCCTACGGTCCCCCGGGGCTCTGGGGCGATCCCGACGGCAACGGCACGCACGGTCTCAACGAGCACGAAGCGGTCGATGCCGTCTATTCGGGTCGGGATTTCCTGAGCGAGCTGGTGCGGATTTACGCCAATCAGGAGTGAGGCGGACTCACGTTTCCTGATTCGTCATCCCGGCCGAAGTGCCGGGATCCACCGGGAAGCGCGGGAAAGGCTAGCGCCTCTATGGATTCCGGTGGGGATGGGCGGATCCCGGCACTTCGGCCGGGATGACGAATGGCTGTCTGTCGGCGCTGGCACTACGTCACCAGCCGCTTCAACCCCTCGATCGTGTCCGCCTCCTTCGCCGGCTTGTCCGTGCGGATCCGTGCGATCCGTGGGAAGCGCATTGCCAGCCCCGATTTGTGCCGCTTCGACAAATGGATCGAATCGAATGCCACTTCGAGCACCAGGGTCTTCTCGACTTCGCGCACCGGCCCGAAGCGGTTGAGCGTGTGGTTGCGCACGAACCGGTCGAGCCATTTGAGCTCGTCGTCGGTAAAGCCGAAATAGGCCTTGCCGACCGGCAGCAGCTCGCCGCTCTCGGTCCAGGCGCCAAATGTATAGTCCGAATAGAAGGAAGAGCGTTTTCCGTTGCCGCGCTGCGCATACATCATCACGCAATCGGCGGTGAGCGGTGCGCGCTTCCATTTGTACCAGAGTCCGGCTCTGCGGCCGGCGACATAGGGTGAATCGCGCCGCTTGAGCATCACGCCTTCGATCGCCGCGTCGCGCGCGCCGGCGCGGGTCTCGGCGAGCGCGTCGAAATCCACCGCCACGATCAGCGGCGACACGTCGAAGCGCTCGGGATCGAGATCGGCGGCGAAGGCTTCCAGCCGCGCACGACGTTCGGACCAGCCCAGTTCGCGAAGGTCCTCGGATCCGTCGAACAGGATGTCGTAGAGCCGCACGAACGCCGGAAATTCGGCAAGGGTCTTGGCCGAGACCAGTTTCCGCCCGAGCCGCTGCTGCAGCGCGTTGAAGCTCCCCGCGCTGCCGCCTTCGCCCAGGGCAGCACCGCCCTGCGCCTCGCCCTTCACCAGCAGCTCGCCATCGAGCACGCCGGGAGTCTGGAACGCCGCGGCAACCTCGGGAAAGCTGTGCGTGATGTCGTCACCGGCGCGGCTGTACAGCCGCGTTTCGTCGCCGATATGGACGAGCTGGACGCGGATCCCGTCCCATTTCCACTCGGCGGCATAGTCGGCGAGATCGACGGCCTCGTCCTCAAGCGGATGCGCGAGCATGAACGGACGGAACACGGGTAGATTCGCGGCGGTCGGTTGGTCGCCGCGGCCCTCGGCCCAGTCGAACAGCGGCTGATAGGGCGGCGCTAGTCCGTGCCACACTTCTTCGACAGCATCGACGTCGAGCCCGAACGCCTGCGCCAGCGCGGTCTTGGCCAGCCGCGCCGAGACGCCGACGCGCAGCGCGCCGAGCGCGAGCTTGAGCAGCGCGAAGCGCTCGTCAGGTTCGAGCCGGTCGAGCATTGCGGCCAGCGCGGCGGGCGCATCGGAACGCGAGAGTGTCGCGAGGCGGTTGACCACCTGCGCAAGCCCCAGCGGCTCGCCGGCGCCGTCGTCCGGGCCGGCGTGCGGCGCGGGCCAGATCAGCGCAATGGTCTCGGCCGTGTCGCCGACGAAGTCGCGGCTGAGCGCGAACAGCACCGGGTCGACGCGCTCCTCGACCAACGCGCGCACCACCGCCGGCTTTACCGCGGGCAAGTCGAGCGTGCCGGTCATCGCCGCCATCGCCCAGCCACGATCGGGATCGGGCGTCGCGCGCAGATAATCGCCGATCAGCTTGAGCTTGGCGTTGCGCGAGCGCGTGTAGATCAGGCCGTCGAGCAGGTCGGAAAATGCACGCATCTGCACAAGATGAGCATCACTTCTCCATCTTACCAGCATCTATCCGCGTGTAGCGCTTGCGCCATGCGCCGCCTCCTCCATTGTATCGCCCTGCTGCTCGTCGCCCCGCTGATGGTCGCCGGCTATTCGTTCCTCGAAGCGCGGGGAAACCCGGTTGTACGGCGCACGACCGTCGCGCTGCCCGATTGGCCACGCGGCGCAAAGCCGGTGCGCGTCGCGCTGATCAGCGATATCCATATGCGAAGTCGGTCGATGGAGCCCACGCGTCTTGCGCGGATCGTTGCGCAGATCAACGCTTTGCATCCGGACCTGGTGCTGATCGCAGGCGATTTCATCCACAAATCCAGCCGTGGCAGTGCCGCCAGGCTCGGCACCGGACTCGTCTGGCCACTGTCACAGCTGCGTGCGCCGCTCGGCGCCGTTGCCGTCCTCGGCAACCACGACCGGTCCACCGGCGAAGATGCGGTGCGCGCGCAATTGCCGGCGGCTCATGTCCGCGTACTCGACGATACCGCGATCGCGGTCGGTCCGCTGGCGCTGGGGGGCATCGGCGACGATCTGGACAAGACGATCGATGTCGACCGGACACTGAGCGCAATACGCGCCGTGCCGGGCGCGCGCGTGTTGCTGACGCATTCGCCCGACGTCGCGCCGCTGCTTCCCGCCGACATGCCGTTACTGCTCGCCGGCCATACGCATTGTGGTCAAATCGTGCTCCCGCTCTACGGCCCGCTCGCGTCGGTGACGCATTATGGCGAGCGTTACCGCGCCGGAGTACGGCGCGAAGATGCCCGCACGGTGATCGTCACCTGCGGGCTCGGCACCAGTGGCGTGCCGTTCCGTTTCGGCGCTCCGCCCGACCTGTGGCTGATCACCCTGACGCCGGCGGTGCAGTCGCGCGCGTGATCTCGACCTTTGCCGACGCCGAGGCTAGGCGCTGACTCGTGCGCCGCGCTCTCTATTTCTTGGCGGGACTGATCGCGGCGCTCGGGCTCTTCGCGACAATTTGTTTCGTCGAGGCGACGAGCGATCCGATTGTCCGGAGGGCGACTGTCGCGCTGCCGGGTCTGCCGCCCACCGCTGCGCCGATCCGAATGGTCCTGATCAGCGATATCCATATCGGTTCAGCGGCGATGGGGCCGCGGCGACTGAGGCATATCGTCGGCCAGATCAATGCGCTGCGACCGGATCTCGTGCTCATCGCGGGCGACTTTATCTTCGGCTACGACCCCGCAGGCGCTGCGAAGCTCGGTCCGGCAATGATCGGCCCGCTCTCGCAATTGCGCGCGCGGTTCGGCACCATCGCCGTCAGCGGCAATCACGACTGGTGGACCGGCATGGCCTTCGTAAGAGACCAGCTCGAACGGGCGCATATCCGGCTGCTCAGCAATCGCGCCGTGGCGATCGGGCCGCTCGCAGTCGGCGGAATCGACGACGACTATAGCGGGCACGCCGGCGTGGCAGCCACGCTCGACCAAGTCCGCGCGTTGCCGGGCGCGCCCTTGCTACTGTCGCATTCGCCCGACGTTGCGCCCGATCTGCCGCCTGACATGCCGCTGCTCCTCGCGGGCCACACGCATTGCGGCCAGGTCGTGCTACCGTTCTACGGGCCGATCAGCGACGTCACGCGCTACGGTACGCGCTATCGTTGCGGCGTGAAGCACGAGGGTCCCCACACGGTGATCGTTACTGCCGGCCTTGGCACCAGCGGCGCGCCCTTCCGCTTCGGTGCTCCGCCCGATCTATGGCTGATCACTTTGGTGCCGACGCACTGATGCGCTGGCTTACGTTGCCGCTGCTGCTCGCGATCGCGATCCTCGCGCATGGCTATGCAGAGGCGATCCGCATGCCGGTGGTGCGCCGTGCCGGATTCGCGATGCCGCAGTGGCCGGCGGGCGCGCCGCCGATGCGCGTCATGCTGATCAGCGACCTGCACGTGATCGGACCGGACACGCCGCCCGGTCGGCTGGCGATGGTGGTCGATCGCATCAACGCGCTGCAGCCTGATCTCGTGCTGATCGCCGGCGATTTCCTCAGCTACCGCGATTTCGCGAGCCAACATTATCCGCCCGCGCAATCGGTGGCGCCGCTCGCAGGGCTGCGCGCGCCGCTGGGCGTCGTCGCGGTGCTGGGCAACCATGACTATGACGTCCGCGGCAAGACGATCCTGCCGCCGTTCCTGGCACGCGTCGGCGTGACGCTGCTGCGCAACCAGGCAGTGCGCCGGGGTGCGCTCACCATCGCCGGCGGCGACGATTTCCATCCCGGGCACTTCATTCCGAGCGAACTCGATGCCGCTGCCGACGCACTGCCTGGCCCGCGCGTACTGCTCACCCACAGCCCCGATCCGGCAGTGCCGCTCGGCGCGCGCTATCCGGTCGTGCTCGCCGGGCACACGCATTGCGGCCAGATCGTGCTGCCCTTCTTCGGCGCCAAAGCTCCAGGCTCGGCCTATGGCGATCGCTACCGTTGCGGACTGATCCGCCGCGGCGGCCGCGTGTTCGTCGTCACGGGCGGAATCGGCACCAGCGTGGTGCCGTTCCGCTGGGGCGCGTCCCCGGATTTGTGGCTGCTGACCTTCAGCGGTCGCGGCGCCCCAATAGCCGCAGCCGCAGCGCGTTGAGCTTGATGAAGCCCGCCGCGTCGCGCTGGTCGTACGCGCCCTGGTCGTCCTCGAAGGTCACGACCTTTTCCGAATAGAGCGTGTTCGGCGATTTGCGGCCGACGACATAGACGCCGCCCTTGTACAGCTTGAGCCGTACCGTGCCCGCCACCTTCGCCTGGCTGTGGTCGATCGCCGCTTGCAGCATCTCGCGCTCGGGCGAGAACCAGAAGCCGTTGTAGATCAGCTCGGCATAGCGTGGCGCCAGCTCATCCTTGAGGTGCGCCGCACCGCGATCGAGCGTGATCTGCTCGATTCCGCGATGTGCGAGGTGCAGGATCGTTCCACCCGGCGTCTCGTACATGCCGCGGCTCTTCATGCCGACAAAACGGTTCTCGACCAGATCGAGCCGGCCGATGCCGTGGCGGCGGCCATAGTCGTTGAGCGTCGCGAGCAAATTTGCCGGCGAGAGCGGTGCGCCATTGACCGCCACGGCATCGCCGCGCTCGAAATCGACCGTGATGAACTCGGGGGTGTTCGGGGCGTCTTCGGGATTGACCGTGCGCGAATAGACGTAATCGGGCACTTCGTCCCACGGATCCTCGAGCACCTTGCCCTCGGACGAAGTGTGCAACAGGTTCGCGTCGGTCGAAAACGGCGATTCACCGCGCTTGTCGCGGGGGATCGGGATCTGGTGCATCTCGGCATATTCGATCAGCTTGGTGCGGCTGGTCAGGTCCCATTCGCGCCACGGCGCGATCACCTTGATGTCGGGGTTGAGTGCATAGGCCGAAAGCTCGAAGCGCACCTGGTCGTTGCCCTTGCCGGTCGCGCCATGGCTCACTGCATCGGCATTCACTTCCTTGGCGATTTCGATCAACCGCTTCGAGATCAGCGGCCGCGCGATCGACGTGCCGAGCAGATAGAGCCCTTCGTAGAGCGCATTGGCGCGCATCATCGGGAACACGAAATCGCGGACGAACTCTTCCTTGAGGTCGTCGATGAAGATGTGCTCGGGCTTAACGCCCATCAGCTCCGCCTTGGCCCGCGCCGGCTCGAGCTCCTCGCCCTGGCCCAGGTCGGCGGTGAAGGTCACCACTTCGCAATTGTAGGTCTGCTGCAGCCACTTCAGGATCACGCTGGTATCGAGCCCGCCCGAATAGGCGAGGACGACGCGGTTGATCGGTTCGGACATGCAAGGACTCCAGAGGCGGGAAACGCGGGCGCTCTAGGGTCAGGCGCTCCGTTTCGCAAGCGCGCGGCCGGCCGGCTACGGCCCTTTGACGAACGTCAAGGTTCCGAGCGGCTTGCGACCGACCATGCGCTCTGCGAGGGCAAGCAAGTCGTCCTTCGAGTTGATCGCGCAATAGCGGGTCGAAAGCATATCCAACTCGATTTTGCGCACGGCGGCATCCGGGCAGGTGGATCGCAGCACGGCGAACTCTGTCACTAGTCCAGGGAGCGTCTTGCGCGAGAGCAGATAATAATCACTGCCCGGTCGGCCGCCCAACTGCAGTGCCCAGAGCTCCGGGCTATCGCCATTCGCCGGGCGCATCCGTACAAAGAATGAATATTGCACGGTGGCCTGGGCAAGTTTGCCGCGTTTCGACGCTATCTGCACCATCGCGAAGCAATGGAATGCGCCGTAGTTTCGGATCCGCATCCAGGTCAATTGTTGCTCGCCGTCGTCCTCGATCAGGCGCAGTGTCCAGTCGCCGAAGCGCACACGAGACGAGCAGCCGAAGCTACCATTGTCGAAACTGGTATGCTGTGGCCATTTATCCGGCGATTCAGCTGCGAAAATCGGGAGGTCGGAGTGAATCAAGTCGTGCGACGGCCCGATTTCCTCCGTCGCGTCCTGGCCGGCTGAAACCAGGCAAAGACATACGAAAGCTGCAAGGCCGCGCGCAATCTTTTCCCGTGTCATGCGCCGAAATTAGAGCTTTCTGCCCGCGCAGGTAAAGTCGCGGACGCTTTGTTGATACCGATATTCTGTCATATCCGATGCGATCGGGAGAAACCCTATGGCCGAGATCAAGACCAAAGCCACCGCAGTGTCGGTCACGGACTTCATCGCCGCTGTTCCCGGTCCCCTGCGCCGTGCCGATGCCGAAGCGCTGCTGGCGATGTACGAGCGACTGACCGGGGAGCCGGCGAGGATGTGGGGGCCGACGATCATCGGCTTTGGCAGTTATCGCTATCAATATGAAAGCGGGCACGGCGGCGAGATGTGCCGCTCCGGCTTCAGCCCGCGCAAGGCCGAGTTGGTGCTCTATATACTCGGCGGAGAACAGGATGCGCTGCTCGAGAAACTCGGCAAGCATCGGCGTGGCAAGGGGTGCCTCTATGTGAAGAGGCTCTACGACATCGACATGACGGTGCTCGAGGCGCTGGTGAGCGCGCAGATCGCCCACATGGACGCCGCCTATCCGCGTGAGTCGGCTAGGAGATAGCCGATCGTCGTCTCCAGCTTCGCCGGATCTTCGCTCCAGTCGCCGTAGATTTCCCAGAACGGCCCCGCTTGTTCGCGACCCATGGCGGCGATCTCGCGGGGGGCCGCGCCCAGCCCAGGATAGGCGCCGACATGAACCAGGCTCGCTGCATCGCCCTGGCCGAGGTCGGCAGAGAAAGTCAGCACTTCGCAATTATAGGTCCGCTGCAGCCACTTCAGGATCATGCTGGTATCGCGCACACCCGTCAGGCGGATCGCTATTTCGACTGGATAGCATAGCCTGCGGCGACTGCCTGGCGGGCAAGGTCGCTCGACGCATCTTGGAGCGCAGCGATCAGCGCGCGAAACGCTGGACGCGGAAGGCCTTCGACAATCGCTCCCATCGAATAATAGAGTTTGTTGTCGCCTTCCGTCGAAATCTTGATGAGATCGTACTTCGCGTTCATCCTGGCGATCCAGGCGTCGGGCGGTGCCGATATGTCGGTAAACGTGCCGTAGATCGCAATATATTTGCAATCACGCTTGTTGACGCAGCCGACGAGTACGACGGCGAGGGTCTGGTCGCCGAGATGCAGCACGGTCGTAGGATTTACCGTGTCCGGCTTGTACGGGTCGGGCGAGTAGCCCAGTTCGCGCAACTGTTTGAGGAATAGTGCAGGATCCTTGAGGCTGATCGGAGTCTGCGCCGGCTGCGCGGCACCGATGAGCATGGCTGCCGCCGCGACCAAAGCAAGTTTCATTCTGTCACCCTTCAATGCCTCATCATCCGAGCGAAGGCGGGAATCCTACCCTCAAGATTCGGCGCGCAGCAAATATCCGATCGCCGTCTCCAGCTTCGCCGGGTCGTCGTCCCAGTCGCCATAAATCTCCCAGAACGGCCCCGCCTGTTCGCGGCCCATCGCGGCGATTGCGCCGGACAGCCGCTGATAGGCCACGCCGAGTCCGGAATAGGCGCCGACATGCACCAGGCTCGCCGCTTCGCCTTCGGGCGTCGTGACGAGTTCGACTTCGCCGACGGTTTCGAAACCGCGCACGACTTCGACTCCAAAGGCGACGTCCATCATGCCGTCGCCGGCCCAGCGATAGAGGAACACATTGTGCCCGTCCTCGCGCAGCTCGGGATGTTCGCGCAGGAACGCCCAGACCTGGTCGAGCGCCGGCCCCCAGCTCGCGCTGATCGCGTCGCGCGGAATGCGCCGACGCACCGCCGCCAGCAGCCGCGGCGCCACAGGGCCGACCGTGACCGCTCCGCTCACCGCGTGGGTACCGGTTCGGCCCCCGTGTAATCGTAGAATCCGCGCCTGGTTTTCCGGCCATACCAGCCGGCCTCGACATATTTGACCAGCAACGGCGCGGGCCGGAATTTGGGGTCGCCCGTGCCCTGGTAGAGCACACGCAGAATTTCGAGGCAGGTGTCTAGCCCGATAAAGTCGGCGAGCGTGAGCGGGCCCATCGGATGGTTGAGCCCGAGTTGCACCGCGGTATCGATGTCCTTGATCGTCGCCACGCCTTCGCCGAGCGCGAAGCAGGCTTCGTTGAGCATCGGGGCGAGGATGCGATTGACGATGAACCCCGGTGCGTCCGACGAATGCACGATCGCCTTGCCCAGCGACTGGCCATAGGCCTCGACGGTCTTCACCGTCGCGTCGGCCGTCGCGAGCCCGCGGATCAACTCGATCAGCCCCATCACCGGCACCGGATTGAAGAAATGCACGCCCATAAAGCGCTTCGGGTCAGGCGACGCCTGCGCGAGGCGCGTGATCGGGATTGACGAGGTGTTGGAGGCGAGGATCGCAGTATCGCTCAGCACCTTGCCGACATTGCCGAAGATCGTCCGCTTGATGTCCTCGCGCTCGGTCGCGGCCTCGATCACCAGCTCGCAAGGCGCCATGGCGGAAACGTCCGCGATCGGCTCGATATTGGCGAGCGCGGCGTCGAGCGCCTCGGCGGTGATCTTTTCCTTCTCGACCAGACGACTCATCGCCTTGGCGATCCCCGCCTTGCCGGCCTCGGCGCGCGCCTGGTCGACGTCCGAGAGCAGCACGCGATAGCCCGCCTGGGCCGAAACCTGCGCGATCCCCGCGCCCATCTGTCCCGCTCCGATCACGCCGATTGTCTGCATGGCTTTGCTCCCGTCTGCTTGCCCGGCTCATAGGGCGGGCAAGGCGACGCGACTAGCAAATCCTCCCCCTGGCGGGGGAGGATTTGGAGTTCTAAGGCGCCGTCCGCACCGGCTGCGCTTCCGCCAGGATCAGCGCAAACGCATCTTCCGGCGCGGTCCATTCCGCGATCGGGGTCCAGCCGCCGGTGCGCAGCTGGAGCCGGGCGTCACGCGGGCCATATTTGTGGCAGTTCTCGGTATGGATCGTCTCGCCCGCGGCGATCGTGAACGCGCGCCCGTCGACCTGGAAGACCAGGTCGCGCGTCGCTTCGAGGTGCATTTCGATCCGCGCGAAACTGTCGTTCCAGCGTGCGACATGGCGGAACGCTTCGAGCGGGATATCGCCGTTCAGTTCGCGGTTGATGCGCTCGAGCAAATTGAGGTTGAACGCAGCCGTGACGCCGTGCGAGTCGTCATAGGCATCGATCAGCGTGTCGATGTCCTTCACGCGGTCCATGCCGATCAGCAGCAGCGCGCCTTCGCCGAGCGACGTGCGCATCGCGCGGAGCAGGTCGGTTGCGTCGGTCGCCCGCATGTTGCCGATCGTCGAGCCGGGAAAAAAGCCGAGCTTGGGCAACCCGGCGACGGCGTGCGGCAGCGTGAACGGGCGCAGGAAATCGGCTTCGAGCGGATGTACCGGCAGCCCGGGAAACGCCTGCGCCAGCTGCACCGCGGATTCGCGCAGGAATTCGCCCGAGATGTCGATCGGCACATAGGCGCTCGGCTCGACGGCGCGGAGCAGCAGCGGTGTCTTCATCGACGAGCCCGAGCCGAACTCGACCACTGCGCGACCCGGGCCGATGCGCGCCGCCAGTTCGGGTCCTATCGCCCGCAACAGCGCCGTCTCGGTGCGGGTCGGATAATATTCGGGCAGATCGGTGATCGCTTCGAACAGTTCCGAGCCGCGGCGATCGTAGAACCAGCGCGCCGGGATCGCGCGCGGCCGCAAGGCGAGGCCGGTGAGCACATCGGCGCGGAACGCCGGATCGGCCAGGCTGGCTTGACCGTCTTCGATTTCGGGCTTGAGCATTACGACTGGCTCCAAACGCCCCTCCCAGAAAGGGAGGGCAGGGGTGGTGCGAGCGCGCAGCGCTCGCCTATCCTTCGCCGGACAGGTGCGATGACGGCATCGAGCCGTCGTCACCCGACCGATCGATTACAAATCTTTCGCCAGCCGCAGGCCGGTGAACTGCCAGCGCTGGTGGGGGTAGAAGAAATTGCGGTAGCTCGCGCGCGCATGGCCGCGCGGCGTCGCGCAGCTCGCACCGCGCAGCACGAACTGGCCGCTCATGAACTTGCCATTATACTCACCGACCGCCCCTTCGGCGGCACGGAAGCCCGGATAGGGACGATAGGCGCTGCCGGTCCATTCCCAGACGTCGCCGAACCATGCCGGGCCGCCCGTAGACGGGCGCGGCTCGACCGGGCCCGCGCGGTCGAGCTGGTTGCCGCTCGATGGATCGTGCGCCGCTGCGGCCGCCTCCCATTCGAATTCGGTCGGCAGCCGCGCGCCGGCCCAGCTCGCATAGGCATCTGCCTCGAACAGGCTGATGTGCGTGACGGGCGCGGCCGGGTCGATGGGGCGGCGGCCGTCGAGGCCGAAGCGGGTCCAAACGCCATCGTCCTGGCGCCAGTAGAGCGGGGCACCGATCCGCTCGCGCTGCACCCATGCCCAGCCGTCGGACAGCCACAACCGTGCGTCGCGATAGCCGCCGTCGGCGATGAACGCAGCCCATTCGCCGTTGGTCACGGTGCGGTCGGCAAGCGCGTGCGGTGCAAGCAGCACTTGGTGGCGTGGCCCTTCGCAATCGAACGCGAACGCCTCGCAGCCGTCGGGCAGATCGCAGCCGATCTCCGCCCGTCCGCGCGCGCCTTCGATCCAGTCGATCGGGCCGGGCATCGCCACCGGTACCTTCGGCGCGCCTTGCCAGACCGCCGGTTCCAGCGGGTTCGAGGCGAAGGCGTGGAGGATGTCGGTGAGCAACAGCTCCTGATGCTGCTCCTCATGATGGCAGCCGAGCTGGACCAGCGCCAGTGCCGCGGACGATAGCCGGGGAAGCGCATCGAGCAGTGCGGCATCGACCGCGGCGCGCCAGCCCAGCACTTCGGCGAGCGTAGGCCGCGACAGCATGCCGCGCCGCGGTCGCGCATGGCGCACGCCTTCGGCTTCGTAATAGCTGTTGAACAGGAACGGCCAGCGCGCGTCGTAAAGCCGGTAGCCCGGCACATGGTCGCGCAGCACGAAGGTTTCGAAGAACCAGGTCGTGTGCGCAAGGTGCCATTTGGCGGGCGACGCGTCGTCCATCGACTGGATCGTCGCGTCGGCGTCGGAAAGCGGCCGGACCAGCGCCTCGCTCAGCCCCCGAACCGCCGCGAAGCGGTGCGCAAGCGGACGCGATTCTGCGACAGTTTCGATATCTGTTCGCATAATGTTCTCATCCCGCAAGTGACGCTGACTGTCAACTGCCGAAGCGGCGCGCGCGGCGCCAATATCCTTTGGCTATGCCCTTGATGCTCCCGGCACCCACAGAACGTCGCCGTCGCCCGATTTGTTCACGAAGCGCGCGGCGACGAACAGGAAATCGGAAAGCCGGTTGAGATATGCAAGGGCCTCGCGTCGCACCGGCGACTGATTCGCCAGCATTACTGCCGATCGCTCGGCGCGCCGCGCGATCGCACGTGCAAGGTGGAGCGCGGCGGCTTCGGGCTTGCCGCCGGGCAGGATGAAACTGGTGAGGGGCGCGAGCCGCGTGTTGATGGCGTCGATCTCGCCTTCCAGCCATTCGACCTGGTTCGCGACGATGCGCAGCGCCTCGCCCTCGACTTCATCGTCGCGCCAGCGCGTCGCGAGATCGGCGCCGAGGTCGAACAAGTCGTTCTGGACTCGCAGCAGCGCGGCGGCGAGCCGGCTGTCGGTCGGGAGCAGCGTGATCGCGACGCCGATCGCCGAATTGACTTCGTCGACGTCACCGATCGCGGCCATCCGCGCGTCGGACTTGGCGACGCGCGAGCCGTCGACCAGCCCGGTGGTGCCGTCGTCCCCGGTGCGGGTGTAGATGCGATTGAGCTTGACCAGCTCAGCTACCGTGGCCGCCGGCAACCAGCAGCAGCAGCACGATGATCAGGATCGCGCCCGCCTGGAACAGCACGCGGTTCTGCATCAGCTTGTTCGATTTGAGCGCGCGCGGTGAAGGTCCCGGCCCTTGCCAGTCCTCGTCGGTCGCCTGCGCCATGTTGACGAGGCCGCGGATCAGCGTGACCAGCACCGCGAGCAGTGCGGCCACGAACAGCAGGACGAGAAAGAGCGACATCGCATCCATCTAATCCTTCGTGACCGCAAATCCAACCGGCAGCCGCTGCTCACGCAGCATTTGCGCAAGTTCGAGTCCCGACATGCCGCTAGCGCGCAATGCGGCGAGTGTCGGGGCGTTGTGGCGCTTGGCGAGGCGATTGCCTTCGGCGTCGGTGAGCAACGCATGGTGGCAATAGTTGGGCGTCGGCAAGCCGAGCAGCGCCTGGAGCAAGCGATGAACGTGCGTCGCGGCGAACAGGTCGCGACCGCGGATCAGGTTGGTTATGCCCTGCGCGGCGTCGTCCACCGTGACCGCGAGATGATAGCTCGCCGGCGCGTCCTTGCGCGCGAGCACGACGTCGCCGTGCGACGCAGGGTCGGCGTAGACCCAGCCCGCGTGGCAATCGTGCCAGCCCAAATCCTCCCGCGCCAGGGGGAGGTGGCGGCCGAAGGCCGACGGAGGGGGCGGAATCCCATCGGAAATTGGCCGGCTACCTCCCCCTCCGCTGGGCGACGCCCGGCACCTCCCCCTGGCGGGGGAGGATTGGGACGGGCTAGGCAAATCAGATGCGATAGGTCTTTGCGCTCCGGCGAGGATCTGGAGAGCGGCCCCCACATCCAGCCGCCAGCAATGCGGCTCCTCCGCCACCCGCCGCGCGCGTTCCGCCGCAGATAGCCCCCGGCACGTCCCGGGATACAGCACTCCATCCGGGCCATGCGGCGCACTCAGGCTTGCTGCGACCTCACGTGCGATCTCCGCGCGCGTGCAAAAACATGGATAGACCAGCCCATCCGCCCTGAGCCGCGCCAATGCCGCGTCATACAATGCCAGACGCTGCGACTGATACACCACCGGCTCGTCCCAGCCGATCCCGAGCCATTCGAGATCGCTCAAAATCCCCGCGACATGCTCGGGCCGGCTGCGCGTGCCGTCGATATCTTCGATCCGCAGCAGGAATGCGCCTTGGTTCGCGCGCGCAGCATCATGGGCCTGGAGCGCCGACCAGGCGTGGCCGAGATGCAACGCGCCAGTCGGGCTCGGCGCGAAACGCGTTTTCCACATCAAAACGGCCCTTGACCACGAGTCGCGGCATATGCTGTCATGACGTCGTAACGCTTCGTGGCGAGAGGCGGGACGCGCTCACCGGCAAGAGGGGGTTATGTACCATCCCGATCTGATCCGCCATCCAGACAGCTGCCCCGCGCTTGTATTGAATGCCGACTATACACCGCTCAGCTATTATCCGCTCAGTGTCTGGCCGTGGCAGACCGCGATCAAGGCGGTGTTTCTCGATCGCGTCGACATCGTCTCGCAATATGAACGCGAAGTTCGAAGTCCCACCGCGAGGCTGAAGCTCCCTTCAGTCATCGCGCTCAAGCAATATGTGAAGCCTTCGCAGTTCCCCGCGTTCACACGCTTCAATCTCTTCCTTCGCGACAAATTCGCCTGCCAATATTGCGGCTCCCCGCGGGACCTCACTTTCGATCACGTCATCCCCCGGGCCCAGGGCGGACGCACCACCTGGGAAAATGTCGTGACTGCCTGTGCGCCGTGCAACCTCAAAAAGGGCGGGCGCACGCCCAAGCAGGCGGCGATGCCGCTGCACATCGCGCCGATCCGTCCGACCAGCTGGCACCTTCAGGAACATGGCCGCCGCTTCCCGCCGAACCATCTCCACGAGACCTGGCACGACTGGCTCTATTGGGATGTCGAACTGGAGGCCTGACCGAATTGCTGGTCGAGCTAGCCACCCGAAGCGCGTCCCTGACTATTTCTGCGGTTGGTCGTCGAGCGACCGCTGGCAGTCGTCGACCGCCTGGCGGAGGATGAGATTGCGTGCAGTCAATCTGGCGATCTCGGGTGTCATGGGCATCGCCTGGAACGACTTGACTTCGTTGATCAGGAACCGGCCCCCGAGCGGAACGACAAATGGCTCTCCTGGCGGGACCGCCGCGATCTTTTGGCTGAGATCTTCAAGCGCGAGTAAAGTATCGAACGTCGCCGGGCCCCGCGTGAATGCGACGCCCGCCTCCGTCAGATATGCTGCAACCTCGTCGTTACTGTGGAGCGGCTCGAGCCGTTTGAGGATTGCCCCATCGGTCGTTTGCGGGATGGAGATCTGGTCGAGCGTATAGCGCCTGCGATTGCGAAGCGCCGAGGGATGCGCGGCAACAAAGGCGGTGATCGCAGCCGGTTCCGGAAGCTTGATGGCGCAAACCGGAGCGGTCTGGAGCACTGCGGCGATTATCAGAGCGAGCATGGTCATCGCGCAAATGCTATTCGGTTTGCGCCCCGTCCGATAGTCGCCAGATGTCTAGGGGCGCTTCGTCGACCAATTCGACGATGGCGACGATCAGGCCGTCTGCGAGGCATTGGCCGAGCAGTGCGCCGGGCTCGGCCAGCAGTTCGGCCGCGGACGGGTGTCGCCTGGTTGCTCGACGCGCTGCTTTGGCGGCGGCGAGGCCTATTCCTCGCCCAGCACGAGCGAAACCGTCGGCGTCTTGCTGTTCGAGATTTGCAATATGTACTGCCCCTGGCCGACTGCGAAGCGCAGCTGCTTGGCGATGCCGGTGCATGCCGGGCCATGGCCAAAGGCATCGGGCTTCACTGCCGCACCGCCCTGGACGAGATCTACCCAGGCGCCCGAGCCCAGGCCGACCGCGAGCACGCCGCTCCGGTCGATCTGAATCTCGACCATCCCGCCATAGCTGCCCGGCTCGGCCGCCTTCTCCGGCTTCAGTTCGAACGTCACCGTGCGCGACAGCGTCGCGTCGAAGCCATTGCCGGTCTCCACCTTGGGGGTGTCGCTTGCGCCGGTGCCCGTCTTGAGCGGCGCGCGCGCAGTCCAGCCGGCAAAGATCGCCGGCGGCTCGGCCGGCTTGGCGGGGCAGGCGGCTTCGGCCTGAAGCGCGGCCGCGAGCGCTAGGGCGAGTAAGGGCATCGCGCGACTCCCATTCGGTGTGCGACGCTCCTAAGAGGGCTTTTGAGGGCCGGCAATCGTGCGCGCATCGTGATGGTTGCATCAGCTGTCTTAGTAAGGTAATACAGTCCGCCCGATGTCGAACAACTACGATCTGTACGATGCGATCAGCGGACGCGGCGAGAGCGATCATCGCTCGGCGCCGGCACCCGCGTCCGCGATTCCCCCACTCGATCCCAAACGCGCGCTGCCCGAGACCGATCCCGCGCCGGGGTACACCGCCAACCTGCCGGTGCGCCATCGCCGCCGCTGGTGGCAATGGCTGCCGCGCATCTTCGGCGGGCTGATCCTGCTGTTCTTCATCGCGGTCGCCTGGCTCGCGATCACGGCGCCGCTGTCGAAGTCGCTCCAGCCTCCGGCGCCCCCAAGCATCACCTTGCTCGCCGACGACGGTACTCCGATCGCGCGTCGGGGCGCGGTGATCGGCGCGCCAGTCGATGCCGCCAAGCTGCCGGCGCATGTCCGGCAAGCCTTCATCGCAATCGAGGATCGCCGCTTCTACCAGCATTGGGGAGTAGATCCGCGCGGCATCGCACGCGCTTTCGCGCACAACATCTTCTCGCGTGGCGGCGCCCAGGGCGGCAGCACGATCACGCAGCAGCTTGCCAAGAACGCGTTCCTCGATTCGCGCCGCACTGCCTCGCGCAAGCTGCAGGAGGTGATGATCGCCTTCTGGCTGGAGACGTGGCTGACCAAGGACCAGATCCTGTCGCGCTATCTCTCGAACGTCTATTTCGGCGACAATGTCTATGGTTTGCGCGCCGCGGCGCGGCATTATTTCAGCCGCGATCCCGAAGATCTGAGCGTGAGCCAGGCAGCGATGCTCGCCGGGCTGGTGCAGGCGCCGTCGCGGCTGGCGCCGACCGGCAATCTCAAGGGCGCGCGCGACCGGCAGAAGCTGGTAGTCGCGGCGATGCGCGACGTCGGCTTCCTGACCAAGGTGGAAGCGGCCGCGGCCGGTCCGGCGGTGCTGCATCCCGATCGCGTGCGCGAACTGCCCAACGGCACCTATTTCGCCGATTGGGTGCTGCCGCAGGCGCGCGACCGCGCGGGCGAGATCGTGACCGAGCAGACCGTGCGCACCACGCTCGACGCGCGGCTGCAAAAAGCCGCCGAGCGCGCGGTGCGCAGCACCGGCCTCGCCGGCGCGCAAGTCGCGCTGGTTGCGATGCATGCCGACGGCCAGGTCGTCGCGATGGTGGGCGGCAAGAGCTACAAGGATTCACCGTTCAACCGCGCGACGCAGGCACAGCGCCAGCCGGGATCGACATTCAAGCTGTTCGTCTATCTGGCGGCACTGCGCAGCGGGATGACTCCGGACTCGATGGTCGACGACTCACCGGTGCAGATCGGCGATTGGAAGCCGACCAACAGCGACGGCCATTATCGCGGCGAGATTCCGTTGCGCCAGGCGTTCGCGGTGTCGAGCAACGTCGCGGCGGCGCGGCTTACCCAGAAGGTCGGCCCCGGCGCAGTGATCCGCGCGGCGCGCGACCTCGGCATCTCGACGCCGATCCCGAACGAGGCATCGATCGCACTCGGCACCGCTAACGTCTCGCTGCTCGAGCTCACCTCCGCCTATGCCGCCGTCGCCAATGGCGAGGCACCGGTGCGCCCGCGCGGCCTGCCCGAACCCGAGAAGGACAGCTGGCTGGCGACCATCGGCGGCCGCACGCGGCCGCTCGGCGAGAGCGAGCTCGACGGGCTCCGCGACTTGCTCCAGGCGACGATCCACGGCGGCACCGCGACCACTGCCGCGCTGTCGGTCCCCGCTTATGGCAAGACCGGCACGACACAGGACAATCGCGACGTGTGGTTCGTCGGCTATGCCGGCGACTTGGTGGTCGGCGTGTGGGTCGGCAACGACGACAATTCGCCCAATGCGCATCTCCGCAGCACCATTCCGGCGCGGATCTGGCGCAATTTCATGATCGACGCGCTCGGCGTGTCGCGCCCCGAAGAGGTCGCGCCGCCCGCGATCGAGGACAATGTCGCCGACGAGGCCGAAGACCCGAGCGACGCCGACGCACCGGGGCCGGCGTTCGAAGGCAATATCAGCGGTCTCGGCTTCAACTTGCGAGTCGGCCGCGACGGCGGGCTCAGCATCACGGGCCCCGGCGCACCAGATGCCGGCCCGCCGCCACCACGCCGCTCGCGCCGCGACGACACCCGTCCCCCGCCGGATGCCAGCGACGAGCAGTAAGGGCGGCCAGCCTCCGCCAGCGGCCCCTCGCGGCGGATAAGGAATCCTCGATCGAAGTCTACGGTTTGCCCGCGCCTTGCAATAGGGCGTCAAGCCCTGCCTGGTCTTTGACGGTAAGCGACCGCCTATCGATAAGCCCGCCCGTGTCCCAGATGAACGGCAGCACGCCATTGGCTGTCGCCTGCTGCGTGACATACTTCATCCAATGGTCGACCGAAGCGTTGTGCATCGCCAGGTCCAGCGGCTGCGTGCGGCGTGGGCAGCCATATTCGCCCAACAGCACCGGAATGCCGGCGTTGACGAAATTCTGCTTCATTGCCGCCATTTGCTGGTCGACATAATCCTCCTCGTCGAATGTCGCGTTGCGGCTCGGTTCGATCGTGGAATGATAGTTCTTGCCCCAGTAATAGAACATTTTTCCCCACGATGCATCTTCCGTGAGAATACAAAAATTCGGCGGGCTGTAGAAATGTACTTCGTACATCAAGCGACTATTGGCCGTATCTGTGGGCATCGTCTTCGCAATACTGACGGCCAATTCGGTATTGGTGTTCGGGGCTTGGATCACCAATGTGCGATAGGCGTTCCTGCCACCGGTTGAGCGAACCGCGTCGACGAAGGTCTGATGATAGCTAAGAAGGATGCTCTCCGTCGCAGCAGTGTCGGCGTTGGGCTCGTTCGCGCTGGCGAACATGAGGCGCTCGTCGAAGTCGCGCAGGTGCGTCGCGATCTGTTCCCAAAACGCCTTCTGCTTGGCGGTCACTGCATCCTTGTCGGCTGCAGTAATATGATTTTCGAGCCAACCGCCGTCCCAGTGGATGTTGAGCAGAACATATAGATTCGCGTTCATGCAATATTGCACGACTGTCTTCACGCGGTTGAGCCACGTGTCCGATATTTTCGCGGTAACTTTATCCGAATATTGATCCCATGAGCAGGGGAGGCGGACCGCGTCGAAGCCGAGGGATTTGATCTTGTCGATCTGGGCCTGATCGATCATCGGATTGCCCCAGGCAGTCTCTCCGCCGATCGCCTCAAGCGTGTTGCCCGCGTTCCAGCCGAGCTTGATGGCCGCAGCGATTTGCACCGCAGTATGCGTCATCCCCGATGAATCCGCGGCGAGCGGGCTCGTGTTGTAGCTGGGATAAAGACCGGTCGGTGTCGGTGTCGGTGTGGGTGTCGGCGTGGGTGTCGGTGTTGGAGGCGGCGGCGGAGGGGGCGGAGTGGCCGTAACCCCTCCCCCGCCGCCGCCTTCGCCACAGCCGGAGCAGGCGAGGGCGAGGCCCACCGTCGAAAACAAGACCTGGCGTCGTCTAAGCTTCATGCGCGATTCCCTGGTTTGTGATTGGTGCCGCAGTGCCGACTCGCGGCGGGCCATGAACGGGTCGGCCGCGCAATGCGCTGCCCAACGTGTCCGCGGCTTGCGTTCATGCAGCTATGCACCGGAGCACGGTGCGGATGTGGACCCGCTGCGGGTCCCAAAACTCGTATATCCCCTCCCACGGGACTCCGCCCTGAATTTCAGATACGAAAACAGTTTTCCCCGCTGGAAACTTTAGGCCACATAATTCGGCTTCCGTCCATGGTAAGTCTATGATAGGCTTGCCCAAATCCGGGATTTTCGGTTCAAAATCCGCCGGATTTTTCCTTTCGGCAAATGCTGGGGCCGCTTCGCAAAGCCGCGGTCCGTTCTGAAACATTTCGGCAGGAACCGGCGCGTCTTTGCTCGGCTGGTTTGTCGTCGCTGTTGGCTCGAGCCTTAAGTGCCGCCATGCCCGGTTGACGCACCGCACCGTCGCCAGCAAAGCCGCGGCATGCGCTTCTTCTCCGACAACGCCGCCCCGGTTTGCCCGGAGGTGCTCGCCGCTCTCGCCACCGCCAACCAGCTCGACACTGCCTATGACCGCGATCGCTGGTCGCAGTCGCTCGACGCGCGCTTTTCCGAATTGTTCGGGACCGAGGTGCGCGCGTTATGGGTGCCGTCAGGCACTTCGGCGAATGCGCTCGCGCTTGCGGCGCTCTGCCCGCCGCACGGCAGCGTGGTGTGTCACCGGGACGCGCATATCCAGAACGACGAATGCGGCGCGCCCGAATTCTATACTTGCGGCGCCAAGCTGGTGATCGCCGAAGGCGAGGGTGCCAAGCTCACTCCCGACAGCATCGCTGCAGCACTGGCGACGATCCGCAACGACGTGCACCAGGTCCAGCCGCACGCGATCTCGATCACCAATGCGACCGAATATGGGCTCGTGTATCGGCCCGACGAAGTCGCCGCGATCGGCGCGCTCGCCAAGGCGCGCGGGCTAGGGCTGCACATGGACGGCGCACGCTTTGCCAACGCAGTTGCGCATCTCGGTTGCGCGCCCGCGGCGCTGACCTGGGAGGCGGGCGTCGACGTGCTCAGCTTCGGCTTCGTGAAGAACGGCGGGATGAGCGCCGAGGCACTGATCTTCTTCAAGCCCGAACTCGTGGACGTGACGCTTTACCGCCGCAAGCGTGCGGGGCTGTTGCTGTCCAAGGGCCGCTATCTCGCCGCGCAGCTCCTCGCGATGCTCGATAGCGACTTGTGGTTGCGCAACGCCCGCGCGGCCAATGCGGCGGCGTCGCTGCTCGCGCATGCGGCGGGGGATCGGCTGGTCCACCCGGTCGAAGCGAACGAAGTCTTCCTCAAAGTGACCGCCGACGAAGCCGCGTCGCTGCGCGCGCTCGGGTTCGACTTCTACGATTGGGGTGTCGGCGAAGCGCGGCTGGTGACCAGCTGGAACCAGAGCGAGGACGCGATCCGGCCGCTGGCGGATGCCGTGGCGGCATTGTGAGACGCCAACCGATCCTCCCCGAGCTTGGCTCGGGGAGGGGGACTGTTTGCGAAGCAAATGGTGGAGGGGCCGCCGTCGCAAGACGGCGGCTGTCGCCGCCACTCTTCCTCCGCCCTCCCCGAGCAGAACTCGGGAAGGACCTATGAGCACATCCCCTCGCCCAGCCGTCCTGATCCCCTTCGCGATCACCACGCTGATCTGGGGCTCGACCTGGATCGTGATCACCGGACAGCTCGGCGTGGTCCCCCCGAGTTGGTCTGTCGCCTATCGCTTCACGATCGCCGGGTTCACCATGGGCGTGATTGCCCTCGCGCGGCGCGAGCGGCTCGCAATCGACGCGCGCGGTGCCGGTTTCATCCTGCTGTTCGGGCTCGCGCAGTTCGCCGCCAACTATAACTTCGTCTATTTCGCCGAGCAGCACATCACGTCAGGGCTGGTCGCCGTGGTGTTCGCGCTACTGCTGGTGCCAAACGCGGTCTTCGGGCGGATTTTTCTCGGCCAGCACTTCACGCGGCAGCTGCTGATCGGGTCGGCCGTGGCGATGGTTGGCGTCGTGCTGCTGTTCGTGCACGAGGCGCGGCGCGACGCCGGCGCCTCGGGCGAAGTGCTGCTCGGCATCGCCATGGCACTGGTCGCAGTGCTGTCGGCGTCGATCGCCAATGTCATGCAGGCGAGCTCGGTTGCGCGCCGCCAGCCGATGAGCGCGATGCTCGCGGTCGCGATGCTGACCGGTGCCGCGGGCGATGCGCTGTTCGCCTGGGGCTTCGACGGCCCGCCGCGCTGGGATCCGCGTCTCGAATATTGGCTCGGGCTCGCCTATCTCGGCGTCGTCGCCTCCGCGCTCGCTTTCACCCTCTATTTCGGCGTGCTCCGCGCGATCGGACCTGCAAGAGCCGCTTATACCAGCGTGATCATCCCCGTGATCGCGATGGGTTTCTCGACGCTGTTCGAAGGCTATCGCTGGTCCGCGCTCGCGCTGCTCGGCGCGTTGCTCACGCTCGCCGGGATTGTGCTCGCACTACGATCCCGGAGAAGCTGAGTCATTTCGCTCCGAAGCCGTTGTACAGCACGCCGAAGAAATCGCCCTTGTTCCACTTCGGCCGCGCATCGCCGTCGGCGAGCGCGCGTGCAATGTCGTAGTTAAGCTTCACGAAGCGCACGCCCTGGCTGAAGTCGATCAGTCCGACTTCGTCCGACGGCTGGTGATAATGCTTGCCGATGAATTCATCGCGCGCGGCCTTGCCCGGCCCCTTGGTTCCGGGCTCGAGCGACACGGCGGGGACTCCGGCGCGCACGAAGCTGTAATGGTCGGAACGCACGAAGTCGGCCTGTTCGGGCTCGGGATCGGGCGTCAGCGTCAGGCCGGCGACGGTGGCCACCTGCTGGACGATTGGGCCGATCGTGGTGCGGTCAGCTCCGTAAACGATCAGGTCCTCGAACTTGTACGTCAGAATCGGCATGTCGAGATTGACGTCGGCGACGATTGCGCTCGCCGGCACAACCGGGTGCGCAGCGAAATAGTCCGAGCCGACCAGTCCCTTTTCCTCCGCGGTCACCGCGATGAACAGCATCGAGCGCCGCGGGCGCTTGCCTGAGGTCTGGAATGCCTTGGCGACCTCGAGCATCGATGCGGTACCCACGGCATTGTCCATCGCGCCATTGTAGATGGTGTCGCCGCGGTCGTCGGGCTTGCCGACGCCGACATGGTCGAGATGCGCGGAGAGCACGACATACTCGGCCTTCAGTGCCGGATCGCTGCCCTCGAGCAACCCGACGACATTGTTTGCGCTGAGCATCGCAATCTTGCTGCGCGACACGCCGTCGATGCTCGCGCCCAGATCGCCGCGCGGCAGCGGCTTGTGCGCCTTGTCCGCGGTGAGCACGTCGGCCCATTTCCATTTCCAGCCCGCGAACAGCTTCTCAGCGCCCGCCATGCTCAGATAGAAGGCGGGGGCGCCGGGCGCGTCGACATGGCCGCGACCGTCGGGTTCGGCCCAGGTCATCGCCGGGCTGTCCCACAGTTTCACGCTTTGCTCGAACGGATAGACGCCGTGCCGCGTGGTGCCTTCGATCAGGATCATGCCGGCGGCGCCGTGCGCCATCGCCGACTTCATCTGCTCGTCGGGCGAGCTGTAATGCGCGCGCACGTCGCTGGGGAGCGACGCCTGCGCGTCGCGCAGCACGGCGACGATCCTACCCTTGACGTCGAGTCCCTTATAGTCGTCCGCGCCGGTCGCCCGGTCGACCAGGCCATAGCCGGCGAACACCACCGGCCCCGACAAAGAAACTTCGGCATCGCGCGGATTGCTCCGCGATACATAATCCTTGCCCCATTCGAGCGACTGGCTCGCGGTGCCGCGCTTGAGCGTCAACGTGCCGTGGTCGGCAGGGCGATAGGAGACCAGCGGTACTTTCTGGAGCCAGCCGCCGCTCACGCCGGGCTTGAGCCCTGCCGCTTCCATCTGCGCCGCGACATATTGCTCGGCGATGGCGAGTTCGGGTGAGCCGGTATCGCGGCCTTTCATCGCATCGGATGCGAGGAAAGCGACATGCGCCTTGAGGGCGGCGTCGGCAGGCTGAGAGGATTGTGCCGCGGCAGGCAGGGCGACCAGCAGCGGCACGACGATTAGCGAAAATGACTTGAACATCCGCCGCGCTTAGGACGCTTGATCATGTTGTCGCAAGCTTCGGTCTTGCGGGAATTATGCGCGAAGCAGCTCGCTTGCGGCCGGGCAGTCGTCCAGGCCGCTATTGCTGTGCGACGACTTGGCCCGCGCCGAACCCGTGGTAGAGCACGCCGAAGAAGTCGCCCCTGTTCCACGCCGGGCGCTGGTCGCCGTCGGCGATCGCGCGGGCGATGCGATAGTTGACGTCGACGAAGCGTACGCCCTGTTCCCAGTCGATCGGCGGATCCTGCACCAGTTCGTCCGATGGCTGGTGATAATGCTCGCTCATGAACCGTTCGACCGCCGCCTTGCCCGGCCCCATCTGTCCAGGCCACAGAAACACCGAGGGTATTCCCTGCTGGACGAAGCGATAATGGTCCGAGCGCACGAACAGGCCTTCGCTGGGCATCGGGTCGGGCGAAAAGGCAAGACCCAGGTCGCGCGCCACGCCGTGCACGATCGGCCCGAGCGTCGAACGGTCGGCGCCGAACGCGATCACATCCTCGAACCGATAGGTGATCATCGGCATGTCGAGATTGACGTCGGCGACCAGTTTCGCCTTGGGCACCGTCGGGTTGTGGGCGAAATAGTCCGAACCGATCAGTCCCATCTCTTCCGCAGTCACGGCGAGGAACAGGATCGAGCGGCGCGGCGGCTTGCCCGACGCCTGGAATCGACGTGCCTCCTCGATCAGCGAGGCGATGCCGACGGCGTCGTCGAGCGCCCCGTTGTTGACGCGATCGCCTTTCGCGTCGGGCGTGCCGACACCGATATGGTCGAGGTGGCCGGAGAGCACCACCACCTGGTCCTTGAGCACGGGATCGCTGCCGGGGAGCATGCCGACGACATTCGCGCTCATCACGCGCGTGTTGGTCGTGCGCAGCGTGACGCTCAGCGTGCCCGGCAGCTGCTCGGGCTTGAACACTGCCTCGTCGTTCATCGACTGCGCGCTGACCTTGTCCCACACCGTCTTCGCCCGAGCGAACAGCTTGGCTGCGCCCGCGCTGCTCACCAGCGCGAGTGCCGGCGTGCCCGGCGCGGGTGGCTCGCCGGTGCCGTCGGGATAGCCCCAGGTCACGCGCACTCGGCTCGCCGACGCCGCCTGGCCGACAAAGCTGCCGCGACCGGCGCCGCCGCCTTCGAGCACGAGCGCGCCGATCGCGCCGTGCGCCGCCGCGATGGCCAGCTTGGTCGCGGGGCTGCCGAAATGCGCACGCTCCTCTCCGGGATAGCGCACCGGCGCGCCCGGGAAATAGGCGACGATCTTGCCGCGCACGTCGACACCCTTATAGTCGTCGCGCTTGAACTGCGGCGCGACGATCCCGAAGCCCACGAACACCACGGGCGCACTGACGTTGGTCACTGCTTTCGACGGATCGCCGATCGCGGCGAAATCCTGGCCCGGCGCGAGCTGGACCGGCGCCCCCCTGGTGGGTGCCCAGGCCATGCTCCCGGCGTCGGCGGGCTTGTAGCTCACCAGCGGCACAGCCTGGAGATACGAGCCCTGGTCGCCCATCGGCTTGAGACCCGCCTGGTAGAATTGCGACGCAACATATTGCGCGGCGATGCCGAATTCGGTGCTCCCCGCTTCGCGTCCGCGCAGCTCGTCCGACGCGAGGAACATCACATGGCTCTTCATCGCCGCCTGTTCGGGCGGCAGCGGCGCGTTGAGCGCGGCGTTACGGGTGAGGATTTCGGCGGGGTCGATCGGGCCCTTCGCGGCGACGGTGCCGGAAACCAGCGCGAGCGCCGCGCCGGCCACTAAAAGTCTCAACATCAGGCATCCTCAATTCTTTGCCCAAGCCTAGCATTCGATCGCGCGCAAGTCAGGTGTGAGATTTCCGTAGCAGTGTTCGCGGCGCGGCCTATATGCCTGAAGCATGGCCGATGCAGCGACTCCAGCGCAGCCCGCCGTCGTCCGGCGCGAGGATTATCGTGCGCCCGATTGGCGCATTCCCGAGATCGAGCTCGAGTTCGAACTCGACGCGGCGCGCACGATCGTCCGCGCGGTGCTGCGCGTCGAACGTGCGCCGGGCGCGGCGGCCGACGCGCCGCTGCGGCTGAACGGCGAAGGTCTGACGCCGCGGTCGGTAAGCGTGCGCGGCATCGAAGCTGCCGAATGGCAGCTCGACGGTAGCGACCTGCTCATCGCACTGCCCGGCGAAGCACATGTCGTCGAGACGGTCGTCGAGATCGCGCCCGAGCGGAACACCCAGTTGATGGGGCTCTATGCTTCGGGCGGGTTGTTGTGCACGCAGTGCGAGCCCGAAGGCTTCCGCCGCATCACCTATTTCGCCGACCGGCCCGATGTGCTTGCGCGCTATCGCGTGAAGATGATCGCCGACAAGGCGCGCTATCCGGTGCTGCTCGCCAACGGCGATCCGATTGCGTCGGGCGACCTTCCCGACGGCCGGCATTGGGCCGAATGGCACGATCCCTTTCCCAAGCCGAGCTATCTGTTCGCGATGGTCGCGGGCGATCTCGTCGCCAATCGCGCGACCTTCACCACCATGTCCGGGCGAGAGGTGCAGCTCGGCATCTGGGTGCGCGCGCCCGATCTCGCCAAGACCGATCATGCGCTCCACGCGCTCAAGCTGTCGATGGCGTGGGATGAGAAGATGTATGGCCGCGAGTATGATCTCGACGTGTTCAACATCGTCGCCGTCGACGACTTCAATTTCGGCGCGATGGAGAACAAGGGCCTCAACATCTTCAATTCGCGCTACATCCTGGCCGATCCCGACACTGCGACCGATTTCGACTATGACGCGATCGCGGCGGTCGTCGCGCACGAATATTTCCACAACTGGTCGGGCGACCGCGTCACGTGCCGCGACTGGTTCCAGCTGAGCTTGAAGGAAGGCTTCACGGTCTTCCGCGACCAGCAATTTTCGGCCGACCAGGGCTCGCCGGCGGTGAAGCGGATCGAGGATGTGCGCGGCCTGCGCGCGTCGCAATTCCCCGAGGACGCCGGCCCGCTCGCGCATCCGGTGCGGCCCGATTCCTATATCGAGATCTCGAATTTCTACACCGCGACGGTCTACAACAAGGGCGCCGAAGTGATCCGGATGATGGCGACCATCCTCGGCCAGCCGGCGTTCCGCAAAGCCACCGATCTCTATTTCGACACCCATGACGGCACCGCCGCGACGTGCGAGGATTTCGTCGAGGCGATGGAGCAGTCGAGCGGCGTCGATCTCACCCAGTTCCGCCGCTGGTACAGCCAGGCCGGCACGCCGCGTGTCACGGCGACGCTGGTGCAGGAACCGTCGGGCCATGCGCTGCTCAAGCTGCAGCAGGCGGTGCCGCCGACACCGGGCCAGCCCGACAAGCTGCCGATGGTGCTGCCGCTCAAGCTCCGGCTGTTCGGGCGGGACAGCGGCAAGCCGCTGAACGACGAGCAACTCGTGCTGCTGAACGACGAGAGCACCGAGCTTGCGTTCGACGGCATTGCCGAGCCCGCGGTGCTGTCGATCAACCGCGGCTTCTCGGCGCCGGTGATCATCGACACCAATCGCTCGGCCGACGATCTTGCCTTCCTCTCGGCGCACGACGACGATCCCTTCGCGCGCTACGAGGCGATGCAGCAGCTGATGCTCGACACATTGGTGGCGGCAGTGCGCGACGGTCGCGCCGATCATGCGCCGGTGATCGATGCCGTGCGCAACACGCTCGGCGACTCGGCGCTCGACCGCGCGTTCATCGCCGAGGCGGTGCTGCTGCCGTCGGACAGCTTCATCGGCGACCAGATGGCGCAAGTCGACCCCGACGCGATCTTCCGCGCGCGCGAGGCGCTGCGCCGCGATCTCGGCCGCGGGCTCGAACATGAGTGGCGGATGGCCTATGAAGGCGCGCGTACCAACCGTTTCGAATATTCGCCCGCGGGCAAGGGCGCGCGGCGGCTCAAATCGGTCGCGCTCGGCTATATCGCGGCCTCGGGCGCTCCGGACGCGGCAAGCCTCGCCTTCACTCAGTTCGAATCCGCCGACAATATGACTGACCGCCAGGGCGCGCTCACGACGCTGGTCAATTCGACGTCGGACAAGCGCATCGCTGCGCTCGACATCTTCTACCAGCGCTATTCGGACAATCCGCTGGTGCTCGACAAATGGTTCCAGACCCAGGCGCTCTCGGCGCGCGACGACGCGCTCGACGCCGTGATCGAGCTTGCGAAGCACCGCGACTTCACCCTCGCCAATCCCAATCGCGGGCGTGCGCTGGTGGGCGCGTTCGGCGCGAACCAGCGCGCATTCCACCATATCTCGGGGCGCGGCTATCGCTTCGTCGCCGACCAGCTGATCGCGCTCGACAAGCTCAACCCGCAGACCGCCGCCAAGCTGATTCCGCCGCTCGGCCGCTGGCGACGCTTCGACTCCGCGCGCGCCGAACTGATGCGTGCCGAGCTCGAGCGCATCGTCCGGATGCCGGGGCTCAGCAAGGACATGTTCGAACAGGCGACCAAGAGCCTGGACGGCTGAGGACGATGCTTGGATGTTCTCCGGAGCGAGGGGATCTGTTCCGTTTCCCACCGACCCTAGGCAATTGGCCTAGCTGAACCCCAGCCTACACATGCGTTCAGCGCCGCTGCATGCCGGCGGGGATAGCTTGCCTGATATCGGGATGATCAGTCCGTCCCGCATGGAGGGAAGCATGAAGAAAGCAATTCTCGCTCTGGGTCTGATCGCCGGCACGCTCGGTGCTACTTCGGCGGTTGCGCAGGACCGGTACGGCTATGGCAATGGCTACGGCTATCGCGATGGCTACCAGCAGCAATATGACCGCGGCTATGACCGGGATTATCGCGGCTATGAGCGCGGCAGCCGCAATGTCTGTCACGGCGGGCGCGGCGACCGGCTCGACCAGCGCATCGACAATCAGGCGCGCCGCGGTGAGATCAACTGGCGTACCGCGCGACAGCTGCACGCGATGGTCGATCGCACCGAAGACCTGCAGCGCCGCTACTGCAGCTACGGCCTGAGCGACGAGCGTGCGCGCGAGATCGATCGCCGCTTCGACCAGATCGAGCGCCGGCTGCGCTGGGACGACAATGACGGCTGGCGGCGCTGAGCTGCTGCGCTGACACAAAAGCAAAGGCGGGCGGCGGACATGGTTCGTCGCCCGTCGCGTTTTACGCGCTCATTCTATTGCGCCCGCGCGCGACCGTCGCGCTATGCCCGACCGACGCCGCGGGCGTGTGCTGCAGCACCGTATCAACGAACACCCAGTCGTTGCGCGCCTGATCGGGAGTCAGCGTCAGTGCCATATAGCCCCGCCGGCTCGTGTCGCACCATTTGAGCTCGTCGTTGGTCGCGACCAGCGCTGCGGCGAGTTGCTTCGGATCCGCCGATAGCGAAGTCTCGTAACCCGGCGATGTCACGCTGTGCCCGGCGAACTCGACTCCCGCCGGCTTGCCGTCCTGCCCCAGGTCGAATGCCCAGCCATTGTGGCTGTCGCCGCACAGCACGAGCAGGTTCGCGCCCGCCGCCTGCGCCGATTTGAGGAACCGCGCGCGCGCCGCCGGATAGCCGCCCCAGCTGTCATAGTTGAACGGCAGCCCGAGCCCTGCCGCGATCTGGCCCGCCTGGATGCGCTGCCGGGTGCGCTCGGGAGTCTCGCCCCGAAGCATGCTTAGCGTGTCCTTGGGCATCACCAATTTGCCCAGGATCGTGCCGAACCCGACGAGCTGCCAGCGCTGCCCGGACTTGACCGAAGTTCGCAGCGCGTGCCCCAGCCAGGTCTCCTGCTCGGTGCCGAGCATTGTTGCCGCCGGATCCTGCCATGCGCCGTCGCGGAACGCCGTCAACGCCTTGACCGGGTCGGGCGCCGTGAGCAGGCGTTCGACCTCCGGCTGGCGGGTGCGGTAGAGCAGCCGCGATTCGGTGCGGAAAAACGTTGCGAGCGTACCGATGTCGTAGCTGCCCCAGTAATTCTCGGAGACCGGCATCCATTCCTCGAACGCCTGAATCGCCGCCGCCTTGCGTTCGGTCCAATCGCCTTCGTCGCGATCGTGGTTCTCGGCCCCGCCTTCCCAGCTGTCGTTCGCCGATTCATGATCGTCCCATTGTACGATCATCGGCTTGGCTGCGTGGAGCGCCTGGAGGTCGGGGTCCGAACGATAGCTGGCATAGCGCAGCCGATAGTCGGCGAGATGGATCGTTTCGCTCTCGGGCAGCGGCAAGCGATTGCCGACCGCGCCGCCCCGCGGCGCATAGCCCCCGTTCTTATATTCATAGAAATAGTCGCCGAGGTGCAGCGCAAGGTCGATGTCATCGCGGGACGCGGCGTGCGCATAGGCGTTGAAATAGCCAAACGGCAGGTTCGCGCAGGAGAAAATCGCGATGCCGTACTGCGCCACCGGACCCGCCGGCAGCGTTCGCGACCGGCCGGCGGGGGAAAAACTGCCGTCGGGGGCAACGAAACGATAATGGTAGCGCACGCCCGGCTTGAGCCCGTCGACCATGATCTTCGCGGTCCAGTCGCGCCACGCGCCGGTCACCACTGCGCCGCCGCCGACGATGCGCGCGAAATCGGGGGTCTCGGAAACTTCGACGCGCAGCCGCGCGCTGTCACCGCTCGCCGGCACATAGCGCGTCCAGAACAGCATCGAGTCCTGCCCCGGCTCGCCGCTCGCCACCGAATGCGTGAAGCCACGCGCGAGCAGTCCGCTTGCCACTTGGGCGAAGCCGGGGATGGCGAAGGCGCCGATCCCAAGCGCACCGGTGAGGACGAACGAGCGGCGGTCGATGCGAAGCGTCATGGACTTCCCCCATGGTGATGACAGCGGAACGATCGGCGGCTAGCAGGCCCTTGTGACAGTTTTTCGCACGCTGCCGCGCTGGTTTCAGTTGTTGCTCGTCGCGCTTCTCGCCCGTGCGGCGACCTTCGGCAATCCGATCGTCCATGTCGACGAGCAATATTATTGGCTCACGGCGCATGCCTGGCTGCACGGCGCGCTCCCCTATGTCGATGTGTGGGACCGCAAGCCGATCGGGCTGTTCATGGTGTATCTGCCGGCGGCGGCGCTCGGCTATCCGCTCGGCATCTGGGGCTATCAGGCGCTGGCGCTCGCGAGCGTCACTGCCAGCGCTGCGCTGCTCGCGCGGCTCGTCGACCGCGCCGGCTGGGGTAGCGGCGCACTCGCTGCGGGCGCGGCCTATGTCCTGTGGCTCGATTTCCTCGACGGCCAGGGCGGCCAGGCGCCGATCTTCTACAATCTGCTGATGGTCGCCGCCGCCGCCCTGATCGCGCCGCGGCCAGATGATGCCGAACGGCCCGGGCGGCGGTTCGGCTGGGGGCTCGCGGCGCTCGCGCTGGTCGGGCTCGCGCTGCAAGTCAAATATTCGGCATTGTTCGAAGGCTTGTATTTCGGGCTGTGGTGGTTGTGGCGCGAGCACCGCTTCGGCCGGCCCATGGCCGCTATCCTCGCTGGCGGCGCGTTGCTCGTCACCGCAGCGCTGCTTCCGACGCTTGCTGCCTGGGGCGCCTATGTCGCGATCGGCCAAGGTCCGGCATTCGTCTATGCGAACTTCGTCTCGATCCGCGAGCGCGTGCCCGACGCTTGGGGCGAGCAGGCGGGCAATCTCGCGCTGATCGTGCTCACCTTGCTGCCGCTGCTCGCCGCCGCGGCGCTGGCCTGGCGCATCCGCGACGGAGCGTCCCCGGGGCGCGCGATGCAGGAATGGCTGTTCGGCTGGCTGGCCGCGGCGACGCTCGGGCTGCTCGCCTTCGGCTCGTGGTTCAACCATTATGCGCTGCCGCTGCTCATGCCCTTGTCCGCCTGCGCCGCTGGCGCCATCGCTGCGCATCGCTGGCGCCGCTTCGCGCTGCCGATGCTAGTGCTTGCGCTGCTCGGCGGCCAGGCGATGCTGATCGGCCGCCAGGCCAATCGCGGCTCGGCGCGCGAATTTTCGCGCGTCGCGGCGGCGGTCGGGCAGGGGCCAGGCTGCCTCTATGTCTATTCAGGCGAAACGATGCTCTATCCGGCCACCCGCCGGTGCAGCCTTTCGCGCTACCTCTTCCCAAGCCACCTCGGCCGCATCCGCGAGCGCGGCGCGATCGGTGTGGATCAGGAAAGCGAGATCCGCCGCATCCTGATGGCGCAGCCTGCGGTGGTGGTGATACGCAAACCCTATCGCGGCGAGCGTCCGGAGATGCGCGCGCTGGTGATGGCGCGGATGGCGCAGTCCTATCGGTTGAAGGCGCAGCTGCCGTTGGGGAGCGATACGGTCCAAGTCTACGATCGACGATAGCTCTTGCCGCAGAACCGGGGACTTGAGCGCCTATTTCCGCAGGATCTTCTCCATCGCGCGCCCCTTGGCGAGCTCGTCGACCAACTTGTCCAGATAGCGGATTTCGCGCATCGTCGGCTCTTCGACCTGCTCCACGCGTACACCGCAGACCATTCCGGTGATCAGCGATCGCGCCGGATTCATGCCGGGGGCGTGCGCAAAGAAATCCTCGAAATTGGTGCCCTTCGCGAATTCCTCCTCGAGCGTCACCTGGCTGTGCCCGGTCAGCCAGTGGAAGATTTGATCGACTTCCGCCTTGCTGCGGCCCTTCCTCTCCGCCTTGGCGACATAGAGCGGATAGACGCTGCCGACGCTGACCGAGCAGATGCGATGCTTCGTCATAGGTCCTCCCGAGTATCCGGAGCCTGGTTACGCCGCCCGCGTTGCGCTCCGCCTTCGGTCGAGTAGCGACTGATAATAGGCCATCAGCTCCACGGTGTGATCGCGATCGGTCCGCACCTTCGCCGCCGCATGCCGCGCCGCTGCATTGAGAATCGCCGGCTCGCGCGCGAACAGCCGGCGAATTGCCGCCGCCGCCGACATCGCATCGCGCGCGCGATAGGTTTCGGCGAACGGCGGTTGCGCGATTTCCGAGCAGCCGCCTTCGTCGGGGACGATCAGCGGCAGCCCCGAGGCGAGCGCCTCGGACGCGACCAGCCCGAACGGCTCGGCGTCGGACCCGTGGATCAGCGCGTCGCAGCTCGCGAGGATGCGCGAGAACAGCGGGCGGTCGTACAGCGGGCGGAACAGCCGGATGTGCGGGCTGTCGTGAATATGCTTTTGCAGCTTCGAACGGTGGATGCCGTCGCCGAAGATGATCAGCCCCACCGGCAGCTCGGTGCCGGCCGCCTGAACGGCCTCGATCACCATCGGCCAGCGCTTCTCGGGATGGTGGCGGCCCAGCCCGAGCAGCAAATGCCCTTCGGGCGGCAGCCCGCATTGCGCGAGCAGCGAGGCGCGCAGCTTTTCGTCGCGCAACGTCGGCGTGAAATGGCGTTTCTCGATGCCGAGCGGCATCGCCGCGTCGACGTGCAGCCCGCGGCGAGTATAGCGTTTGGCAAGTTCGGGCCCGTTGGTAACGAACGCGTCGTAGCGGGCGAGGAATCGGCCCATGTAGCGCGTGTACCAGGCGAACATGCGCTCGACTTGCTCCCGGCTGGCGATGCCTTCGAGCCAGCGCTGCGGATAGGCGCCCATATTGTCGTTGTGCGCGAAGAAGATCTTGAGCGCGTCGCCCTGCCAGTCGGCGACGGCGTGCGCCGGCAGCCACGGGGAGCTGGTCTCGACCACGTCGGGCTTGAGCATGTCGAGCAGCCGCGGGATGCGCTTGTTGGCGCGGAACAAATAATAATTGCGGTCGAGGACCAGTGGGATACCCTTCGCCCAATAGATCCGTCCGCCGGCGGGCCGATCCTCGATCCAGTCCTCATGCCACGGCGCGATCACCGTCAGCCTGTGGCCCAGATCGGCCATAATCGTCATCTTGCGGTCGAGATAGGTGCGCACGCCGCCGCCGGTCGGCGAGTAGAAATCATTGACGTCGACTATGTGCATGCCTGTCGGATCCTGGTCCGGAAACGCGCGGAAGAGCGCCGTTCCAAAAACTTCTCAGTCGTCGACCGGGCCGAAGCCCGAGAATATGCCGCGCAGATATTGCGCACGGATCGTCACCGTTGTCACCCCGATCCCCACTGTCACTTCGGCCAGCGCGAGCGTCGGGCGGTTGCGGCCGAGCCGCGTGCTGTTGGGCAGGCCGGCGCCGTCCTTCCAGAAGTTGAACTTGTTCTTGCCGTCGCGGTCGTGCGTGAAGAACAGCGCATAGGTACCAGGGCCCGGTGCCTTGATGCAGATGCTCACGGGGCCGGAGAGGGGCGGATCCGCCCAGACTCGGCGGAAGAATTTGCCTTCGCCTGCCAGCACCCAATCGTCGTGCAGGAATTCGTCGTCGCGCGCGCGCCACAGTTCGAGCTTGAGCCGTCCGCTACGGTCCTTGAGTCCGACGATGTTCGCGAGGATCGCCGAATAGCCCATGCTGGTGCAGGCCGCACTGTCCTCGCCGAGCACGTCCGCATGCGCAACGCCGGGCACGGCCACTGCCAGGGCCAGCGCGGATGCTCGCAGCCAATTCTGGCGACACGCGCGGGCCGGCGCCGCAATACGCCCGAAGGCGCACTCCGAACCCCCCCCTGGTTTCACTTCGCCGGTTCGATCTCGTTTCCGCGATGGAACAGGCTCTGCAGGCCGAAGCCGGCCATCAGCACCACATGGGTGATCAGCGTAATCGCGGCAGTCAACGCGATGAGTTCGGATACTTCGTCGCCTTGACCGATCAACATGATCGCGAAGTTGGCGAACATCAGGTCCTTGTTGGGTACGAGCGGGAGGCGTGAGACGAACATGCGCAACGTGCACAGCAGCAGCCACATCGCGATCGACACGCCCGGCATCGCGAAATGCCATGCGATCGCGCAAAAGATCATGCCCGTGACGATCCGCAGGCAGTGCATCAGGAACACCCACCACAAGGTTGGGCGCGGCAGCGAGAACACTTTTTTCGAGAACAGCAGGAACGGCAGCGACATCGCGATCACCACACCGACCGATCCGGTCAGCATTTTCGCTTGCGCCGCCGTCAGCAACCCGATGCCATAGGGTAGTGCGATCGCCGTCATCACCAGCGTGATCGCATTGCCGGCAACCGCCGACAGAATCATCACGTCCTTGACCGCGCCGAACGGCGCAGCGACCATCTTGGTGCGTTGCCGCGCCCAGGCGTAGAAATAGGCTTCGCCCGAATAGCCGAGCAGCACTTCGTTCGAGATGCGCTTCTTGTGCAGCGCGATCATGCCCGACAGCGGAATGCCCCACAGCCGGCGGAAAATGAAATAGTCGAACGTCGGCGGGCCAAGATAGAAGAGCGCGAATGCGAGATAGAACCAGGGCGTGACGGGAACGGCGCGGCCAAGGCCCGCGAGCCCAGATCCGAGCAGTTCGTGTGCCAGCCCGCCGATCATCAGCACGGTCAGTCCGCCGCCCAGAACCATCGGCCAGCGCCGTTTGATCTTCTGGATCGGCTCGAGACCCTCCAGGCCCGCCGCCGCCGGAAGCGGCACTTCAACCCCGGGGGCGCTCGCCGCAGCCTCGATACTCAATCCGCTCACGTGCACGGAACCTTTTACTCGAGAAACCCTGAAATCTGGTCTTCATAACCGTACGGTGCGGTATAGCTATGAGCCCCTAAACTGTCAACGAAAAATGAACTGTAACGTACAGTTTTGTCCTTTTCCGCAGATTCGTGTTGGAGCCAATCCGACCGTTTCGCCGTTGTGCGCGGCAAATTGCGGTTTCTTGAAGTTCGATTTGGGGCGTAGAGAGTCTGTCCGCAAGTCCTATGCCCGATTCGTTTCGTCCCCACGCCGAGCATATCCTCAGTTTCGCACGCACGCTCAAGGGCGGGGGAGTCGAACGATCGATGCTGCGTTTGGCGCGCGGCTGGATCGAGGCGGGCCGGCGCGTGACGCTGGTGATCGGCGACGCGTCCGGGCCGCTCGCGGCCGAGATCCCGCCGGGCGCGACGGTCGAAGTCATTGGTTCCCCCTTGCTCTTGAAACTGATGACGGCGCTGCCGGGGGTAATCCGCACCCATTCGCCTGACCTCATTTTTTGCCCGGGAAGCTGGGCGACTTCGACTGCGGCGTTCGCGCGCCTCCGCCTCAACGGAGAAACCCCGCCGATCGTCGGCAAGATCTCCAACGCGCTCGACCGCTCGGATCTCGGTCCATTCGTCAATTGGGGGAACGGCTATTGGCAGCGGTTCCATCCCTTCTTCCTCGACCATGTCGTTGCAATGACGCGCGCGAGTGCGGTCGAGGCAGTCGATGTGATGCGGATGCCGGCGCACCGCATCAGCGTGATCGCCAACGCGCCGTCGCGCGCGGAACCCGACGCCTTGCCGCCGGTGTTGCCCGATCGGCCATTCATTCTCGGGCTGGGCAGGCTCGAACCCCAGAAGCGCTGGGATCGGCTGATCGACGCAATGCCGCAGATCGCACGCCGCGACGTCGGGCTGCTGATTCTCGGCGAAGGCTCGTTGCGTTCGACACTTGAAGCGCGCGTTCGTGCGCTCGACCTCCACGATCGCGTGGTGCTGGCCGGCCATAGCGGCAATGTCTTTCCCGCGATTGCCGCAGCCCAGGTCGTTGCGCTGACGTCGGATTTCGAGGGCGTGCCGGCGGCGCTGCGCGAGTCGCTCGAAGCAGGCACTCCGGTCGTCTCGACCGATTCGAGCGTCGCGATTTCCGAGATTATCGATTCGCCGACGCGCGGCACGATCGTGCCGCTCGAGGATGGCGCGGCGCTGGTCCGCGCGCTCGATCACTGGCTCGAACCCGGGCGGCGGCGGCCGGTGCCGGTGCCACAGCCCGGCCTCACTTCGATCGCCGACTATCTGGCGCTATTCGACCGTATCGTCGCGCGGCGATGCAGGGGCAATATTCCCGTTGCGGTCCATGCGCCGCCACCGCTGGCCGCTCAGCCGGTGCTCAGCGCAATCGATAGCTGACTCCGATCCACAGGGTGCGCGGAGTCGCGCGTTCGACGATGCCGCCGCCGCTGACGCCGGTTTCGACGCGTTCGTCGAACAAGTTGGTCGCCCGGCCCTCGATCGCGAACCCCGCCGAGACCGGCACCGCGATGCCGCCGTCGAGCGTGAACGCCGGGTCGAGCACATTGTTGTTCTGGTCGTCGTCGAACTGGCGGCCGACGTAGCGCCCGGTGACCGAGACGCGCCAGCCGTTCCGGGCCCAGCCCGCGCTCGCCGATGCCTGATGCATGGCGGTTTGCGCGGGGCGCTTGCCGTCGAGCGCCGCCGCCGCACCTGCGCTGTGCACGCGCGCGTCGGTATAGGCATAGGAGCCAGACAGGCTGAACGGTCCGTCGCTCCAGCGCAGATCGAATTCGACACCATGCGCTTCGATCGCATCGACGTTCTGGCGCTGCATCGTGCGCGCGCCGCTCGGCGAGACGCTGAGCGTGACGTTCGAAATCGCGTCGTCGAGCCGATTCCAGAAGAAGGTCGCATTCGCAGCCAGATGGGCGGCGGCCGCGACGGTGACGCCGCCTTCGGCTCCGGTCAGCCGCTCGGGCGTGAGCGCGGCATTGGCCGCGGTCGAATCCGCGCCGACGCGGAACGGCCGATACAGCTCGTTGAGCGTCGGCAGCCGCCAGCCGCGATAGCCGGCGGCGCGCAGCGTGACGGCGGGCGCCACCTTATACGCCGCGCCGACGCGACCGGTGCCTTCCCATCCGTCGCGCTCGGCATAGGCGACATTGTTGATCGCACCGGCGCCCGACAGCGGCGTCTCGTGCAGCGATCCGTGATCGAGCGACCAATGGTCCGCGCGCCCGCCCAGATTGAGCGTGAGCGGGCCGCTCTCGTAGCTCAGGTCACCGAAGGCGCCCAGCGTCAGGCTGTCGCCGCCGGCGACGCGCTGGCGAGTCGGTTGATTGGCGACGAACAAATAGAGTTCCTGGGTGCGGCCCGAGACGCGGCGGATGTCGCTGCCGAGCCGCAGCGTGACGCCGCTGCCGGTCGGCGGCTGGATCTCGAAACGGCCGCCGATTCCCGTCGCGGGGACGCGATACTGGTTGAGCGAAGGCGTGACCGTCGTGCGCGCGGAATTGATGCTCGCATAGCCGCTCGCGAACTGGCGCACCTGCAGATAGCCGAGCGCCGACCATGCCCAATTGCCGCGCGAGACGAGGCGCAGGCTGGCATCGGCGCCGCGGCTGTCGATGTCGGTGAAATCGACGCCGCGGTCGCGCCTGTCGCTGAATCCGGAGATATTGGCCTGGAGTTCGGTGTTCTCGCCGGCCTTCACCACCGCGCGCGCGGCAAGGCTGCCTTGCCGGAACGGCGCGGCGCGGTCGACCGGTCCGCGATTTTCGGGGACGGTCGGAATGAAGCCGTCGCTACGCGCATAGCCGCCCGCAAATGTGACATAGCCCGCGCCGAGGTTGGCCGCCGCGACCGCGGCGCCGTCGAAGCTGTTGCGGCTGCCATAATCGGCATGGGCCGCAAGTGTGCCGATATCGGCCGGACGCACGCTGGCGAGTTCGATCGTACCGGCGAGCGCGCCGGGGCCCTGATAGCCCGACCCGCCGCCGCGTGTGACGCGCACGCCGGCAAGCCGTTCGGGCATATAGGCCGGGAACGGCACCCAGCCGCCGAACGGATCGGTCTGGGGCACGCCGTCGAGCAGCAGCAACGCGCGGCTCGCCGCATTGCCCGAAAGCCCGCGCAGCGTCAGGCCCTGGCTGGTCGGGTGCGCCGAACTCGAATCGGATCGGCGGAACTGCGCAATGCCGGCCGCGTCGCGCAGCACATCTTCCATTCGGCCGCTGGCGTTCGCTTCGATCCGCGCTCGGTCGATCGTCACTGTCGCATAGGCCGCTTCGCCGGGCGGCGAGGGAAGACCGCTGCCGGTGACGACGATCTCTTCGCCTGCGGTTTCCTGAGCCTGCGCGGCCGACGGCATCAGCGCCCCCAGCGTCAGCACCAATCCGGACAACGTCACGCCATTCACACCGTGAAAAGCGGTCATTCTGGTGGACATCGTCAACTCCCCTCGATCTTCTCCGATCCCTAGCCGGTTCCGCGCTGTGCGCCTAGCAGGCCGATTGTTGCGCCTGCGAAAGTTTCTCCACCAGCGCGCCGGCTTCACGCGGATGCGTCAGATGGTGAAATCGGATGCCTGCGCATGCCGAGTCTGCGATCAATGCCCGATAGTTGGCTCGCCGCCGCGTGTGCGTGCTCCATGCCCAGCGGATCGGATGCTCGGGATCGAGCCATTTGCGAAAGTCCTCGCGATTGCCGGTGCCGGGCCATAATTCTTTCCGCAGCAGCGCTCGGATGAAGCTACGCTGAATGACTCGCCGCATGACGATCCAACGGTCGTAGTCGAGCACCACCATATCGGTCGCGCGCGCGATCAGGACCGGGCGGACCTTGCTGTAATTGCCGTCGCACACCCACGCCGCACCTGCGGCGGCGGCCTGCACGCGCTCGGTGAACAGGGCGGGATCGTGCGCGTTGAGATCGCGCCATCCGGCCTGCCAGTTGATCGCGTCGAGCTCGATGTGCGGCACTCCAGTCGCCGCGGCGAGCCGCCGGGCGAGCGTGGTCTTGCCCGACCCCGATGTTCCGACCACCAGAATGCGCATCTTCGGCTCAGGCGTTTTCCGCCACGCGCTCCGGATGCGCGGCGGCGACCGGCGCGAGCGCCGTCATCGCAGCGTCGGCGGCAACGAGCTTCGGAAAACCGTCGAGCGGGCAGCCGAAGCGCCGCGCATTGAACATCTGCGGCACCAGACAGACATCGACGGCATTCGGTGCGGCGCCCCCTATGAACGGAACCGGAGCGTCAACGCTGGCCTCGAGCGCGCGAAAGCCCTCCATAATCCAGTGCCGTCCCCATTCCTCGCGCGCGGGCTCGTCCGCGCCGAACTGATGCCCCAGCCGGCGCAGCACGCGCAAATTGCCGAGCGGCTGGATGTCGGCGACGATCGCGAGCGCCTGCGCCATCACGCGTGCACGCGCCGTGGAGTCGGCCGGGAACAGCTGCGGCTCGGGCGCCCGGCTGTCGAGCCAGTCTAGGATCGCGAGGCTTTGCGTCAGCAAGATCCCGTCGACGTCGAGCGCCGGCACCAGCCCCTGCGGATTGCGCGCGCGATAATCGGCGGCGTTCTGGTCGTCCGCACGCAGGTCGATCGGCCGACGCTCATACTCCAAACCCTTGAGGTTGAGCGCGATCCGCACGCGATACGCACAGGACGAGCGGAAATAGTCATAAAGGATCATGGCCGGGCTCCTCCAACCCAGCCGCGCTAGACCAGGTGGCGATCGCGCGAAAGAGCGTCGGCACATTCGAATTGGTAAGGAAGCACAGGACTTTTTTTCGCGCGGAGGCGCGGAGACGCGGAGGTGTCGTCCGCTGCGCTAGCGGAAGCCATTACTGCGTCGGCAGCAAGCGTGGACGCCAATTGCACATGGTGCCGCTTTCGCGACTACACGTCCTCTGCGTCTCCGCGCCTCCGCGTGAATCAAAAAAAGTCCGGGCAAAGCTATGCCCGGGGCGGACCCGCCTTGCCGCGCTTGCGGCGAGTGGCGGTTTCCGCCTTCGCGGCAAGCTCCGATTCGCGCTGCATCGCCACTTTGATCATCGCCACCATCGGATCGGCAAGCGCCAGCCCCATCACGCCGAACAGGCTGCTGGCAAGGATCTGCGACGCCAAAGTCAGCGCCGGTGGCAGGTCGACGGTGCGGCGTGCGACCATCGGGATCACGACATAGCCATCGAAATTCTGCACGCCGAGATAAATCAGGATCGCCATCACCCCCTGGTGCGGGCCCGCGCTGAAGCCGACTGCGATCATTAGCACGCCGCTGATGAATGCCCCGATGTTGGGAATGAACGCGAGCATCCCGGTGATGATGCCCAGCACCAGCGCCATGGGGACGCCGGCGATGCTGAGGAAGAACCAGATCAGCACCCCTTCGACCAGCATCCCGACCAGTCGTCCGGCGAGCAGCAGCCGCAACGCGCGTGCCATGCGCGCGAGCGTGACGGCGAATTCGTCGCGTGAGGTCGTCGGGATCAGCCATTGCAGCCCGCGCTCGTAGATGCGCGGCTCCATCGCGACGAACAGCCCGAGCACCAGGATCATCAGCAGCGTCGAAATCGTGCCGATTGCCGTGCCGACATAGCTGGTCAGCCGTCCGACCGATCCGAGCGCCTGCTGAGCGAGGCCGCTGATGTCGGCGCGTCCCGGCATCAGCCCGAGGCTCGAGAGGTACTGAACGAAGCGTTGCCCCTGGACTTCGAGCGTCGCGCGCAGCTGCTCGGCCTGCTGCGCGACCTGCATGCCGGTGAGATAGGCGGTACCGCCGACGAACGCGATCGTGAGCAATACCACGATCGCGAGCCGCAACCCGCGCGGCCACGGGAGCACGCGCCCGAGCAGCCGCGCGCCGCCGTCGAGCATCGATGCGAACACCAGTCCGCCGAAGATGATCAGCAGCGGCTGGATCAGCAGCACCACCAGCGCGATGGCACCGGCAATGCCGAACCATACCAAAGCGCGCTTGAATTCGGCGCGGGTCGCCGGATCGCGCATCTCGTTCGGGCCGGGGCCCTGGACGACCGAGACGCCGTCGTCGTTCACGGCGGGGTCTGGTCGGGATGCAGCGACGTGCCGGCGCGACCGGAGCGGAATGCATGGAACCAGCTGAGCGGGTTCCAGCTCGCGCTGCCGTCGAGCGAGAAAGTGATGAACTCGGCGCGCCCGCCGATATTCTCCCACGGAACGGCGCCGCCGAGCCCCTGCTGGTCGAGCGAGAAGCGGCTGTCGGCGCTATTGTCGCGATTGTCGCCCATCAGAAACACGTGGTTCGCGGGCACGCGATAGGGGCCATAGTCGTCGGCCTGGTAATTGAAGCCGAGGTCGGCAGTGTCGTACGAGCGCCCGTTGGGCAAGGTTTCGCGGAAGATGGTGAGCCGGCAATAGGGTTTGCCGTCGCTGCCCTCGACGCGGCGGCCGGCATAGAGACGCGACCCGCCGTGCGTCTCGTCGGCATCGCAGCGCATATTCTCGTCGATCGGCACCAGCCGGTCGCCGAGCGCGCGTCGCGGCACAGCCTGGCCGTTGAGGTACAATGCACCGTCGCGCACTTCGACAAGGTCGCCGGGCAGCCCGATCACGCGCTTGATATAGTCCTCGCCGGTCCCCGGCGGCGTCACGATCACGACATCGCCGCGCTCGGGCAGCCGGCCGAACAGCCGACCGGGAAAGTGCGGTAGCAAGTGGAAGGTCGGCGAAACCCAGGAAAAGCCATAGGGATATTTGGTGACGATCAGCCGGTCACCGATGCGCAGCCCGGGCAGCATCGACTCGGACGGAATATAGAAGGGCTTGGCGACGAAGCTGTGGAACGCGAGCACGGCGAGAATCAGCCACAGGATTCCCCGGGCTTCCGCCCACCAGTCGGTGCCCTTGGCCGTGGGCTGCAATGCCATTTCCTCCGCCATCAATTCTCCCCGGCGCGCACGGCCTCGATCATCACCATCGCGAATGCCCATGGGTGATCGTCGGTGAGCGTCAGATGAACTCTGGCGACGTGGCCGTCGGGCACCAGCGCGTCAAGCCGTGCCTGGGCGCCGCCGGTCAGCGCCAGCGTCGGCGCGCCCGACGGCGCATTGACCACGCCGATGTCCTTCATGAACACGCCCGCCTTGAACCCGGTGCCCACTGCCTTGGAGAAGGCTTCCTTGGCGGCGAAGCGCTTGGCCAGCGTCGCCGCATAATTGTGCGGCCGCCGCTGCGCCTTGCGTAGCTCGACCTCGGTAAACACCCGATTCTCGAACCGAGCGCCGAACCGGTCGAGCGAAGCCTGGATCCGCTCGATGTTGCACAGATCGGACCCGATACCGATGATCATACTTAGATCCTCCCCGGAACGGGGAGGGGGACCGTTCGCGAAGCGAATGGTGGAGGGGGCCCTCCACAAGGGATTCCCGCCGGGAGGGGCCCCTCCACCGCCTTCGGATTTGCGGGTGAGATTGCCCCCGGCAATCTCAGCCCCGTGCGGGGCACGGGGCGACCCGCACATCCCCCTCCCCGTTCCGGGGAGGATCTTGGGAGCACCCTCATCCCCTCGCCTCATCCATCAGCGTCCGCCCCTCTCCGCCAACAAATCCTCGCGCAGCCTGGTGAGCACTTCGCCCAGCCAGTTGGTGCCGCACCACTTCGTGCGATCGCGCGCATTCGGATCGTCTTCGGCGAGACCGATACCCCAGATGCAGTCCTCGGGACTCGCTTCTACGATCGTTGTGCCTGCCGTCGCGAGGAGTTTCGCGAGCAGGTCCGGGTGCGCCAGGAACTTGGCGCGATTGCCGGCATAGACGATGTCGCGCGCGATGGCATTCCATCGGTCCGCATCGAAATTGCGCACCTTTCGTCCCAACCGCTTCTGCTCGCGCGCATCGGCCGTCGACAGGATCTGATGGCGCACTTCCTCGTCGCGAAACAGCCGCGCTTTTTCCGCCATCATATATTGCTCGGCGGTCACATAATGCTGGCCGTCGATCGTGAATCCGGACTTGAACCACTGCGAGAAGGGGCCACTCCAGAAGAAGGTAAAATGTTCTTCGGTCATATGTCCAGAAACGCCCAGAGCACGACGTCCGCAATCCACATCAGCGGCACTGCGAAAACCAGGGCTGCATAACCAATCCATCGCCGCGAACGGTGCTGCCGAACCGCCAGCCACACGAGCAGCGCCGCAAGGACGAGGCGGATAAGGACGACCAAGGCCCAATGCACCGGATCCGACGCGAGTACTTCCAGCGCGTTGGACCACGACCCCACCTTGCTTTCCATGCGTCTGATCGGAACGTACGACCAATAGATACAGAGCAGACCGACCAATGCGGCGGCGATACCGAAGACCCGGTTGTCGCGCACCGACTATCCCCGCGCCTCATCCATCAGCGCGCGCATCCGTTGCACCACCGGCGCCAGCCCGTCGAAGATCGCCTCGCCGATCAGGAAATGCCCGATGTTGAGCTCCGCCAGCTGCGGGATCGCCGCGACTGGAATCACATTGTCGAACGTCAGCCCATGCCCGGCGTGCGGCTCGAGCCCTGCCTTGGTCGCGAGCGCTGCGGCGTCCGTAATGCGCTTGAGCTCTTCGGCGCGTGCGTCTTCGGACAGTTCGCAATAGCGCCCGGTGTGCAGCTCGACCACCGGCGCGCCGAGCCGCAGCGCGGCATCGATCTGGCGTTCGTCAGGTTCGATGAACAGCGAGACACGGCAGCCGGCGGCGCCAAGCCGCGCGACCATCGGTGCCAGATGATCATATTGGCCCGCGGCGTCGAGCCCGCCTTCGGTCGTGCGTTCCTCGCGTTTCTCGGGGACGATGCACACCGCATGCGGCCGGTGCCGCAACGCGATCGCGAGCATTTCCTCGGTCGCGGCCATTTCGAGGTTGAGCGGAACGGTCAGCTCGGCCGACAGCCGCGCAATATCGTCGTCGGTGATGTGACGCCGGTCCTCGCGCAGATGCGCCGTGATGCCATCGGCGCCGGCCTGGACGGCGAGCAGCGCCGCGCGCACCGGGTCGGGATAACCGGCGCCGCGCGCGTTGCGCACGGTCGCGACGTGATCGATGTTGACGCCAAGGCGGAGTTTGGCGGGCATCAGGCCAACGCGCGGCTGCCCGGCTTGATCGCCGGAATCGCCGCCAGTTCGGGCGGGAGCTGGTCCGCAGGATAGGCGGGCACGTCCATCTTGAGCAGCGATACCAGCGGCACGCCGACATCGGCCTTGCCGTTCGAGCGATCGACGATGCACGCCGCGCCGAGCAGTTCGCCCGGATATCTGCGGATCGCGGCGATGCATTCGCGCGACGAGAGCCCGGTGGTGACGATGTCCTCGACCATCACGATGCGCGCGCCTTCGGGGATCTCGAAGCTGCGGCGCAGTTGGAACTCGCCGTCCTCGCGCTCGACGAACATGGCCTTGCAGCCGAGCGCGCGCGCCGTCTCATAGCCGGGGATGATCCCGCCGATCGCGGGCGACACCACGATATCGACTTTGCCGAACGCTGTGCGGATCACGCCCGCCAGCGCCGCGCACACGCGCTCCGTGCGTGCGGGATCCTCGAAGATGCGCATTTTCTGGAGGAAGATCGGCGAGCGCAGCCCCGACGAGAGGATGAAATGGCCCTCGAGCAGCGCGCCGGCATCGCGGAATTGGTCGAGCACCTGCTCTTCGGTCATGCACTGCATCCTCGATTCAAAGCGGTCCCGGTCCTTAGTGGCGGCCCGGTTCCGCCGCAACTGTGGGCAAAAAGGGGTTGAGAAGCCGATTGAGGCGCGTATAGGCCGAACCCCAAGGGCAAGTACCTCGCCCCGTCTCCCGTTCGAGACGTTACGCAACAGGGTGAAACGACACGATGCGCATCCTTGGGGTTTCTACCATTCTGCTCGCGGCGGGCCTGGCATTCGCCAGCGTGCCCGCGACCGCGGCGGAACCTGCCGCGGCTCCGGCGGCCGCCACGACGACCACCGCCGCGGCACCGGCGCCAGCCGCGGCGGAGTCGACCAATCCGCTGCTCGCGCAGGATGGCGCGCCCGCAATGCAGGCGATTCCCGGCGAAGGCGTCCCGAAGGGCGGCCGTATCATCGCGCTGCAGGATCAGGTCACGCTGACTGGCCAGGAGGCCCTGGGCTTCCACAACCATATCCTCTTCCCGCTGATCACGATCATCTCGATCTTTGTGCTCGCGCTGCTGCTGTGGGTGATCGTGCGCTATCGCCGCGCCGCCAATCCGACGCCGTCGCGCACTTCGCACAACACTCTGATCGAGATCCTGTGGACCGGTATTCCGGTGCTGATTCTGGTGCTGATCGCGATCCCTTCGATCCGTCTGCTCGCGCATCAGTTCAAGCCTGCGCCGGACAATGCGATCACGCTCAAGGCGACCGGCAACCAGTGGTTCTGGACCTATGACTATCCGGACCTGGGCATCAACCTCACGGCAAACATGCTCAAGGAGAAGGATCAGGTCGACGCGGGGACGCGCTATCGCACCGATGCCGATGGTCCGCGTCTGCTCGCCGCCGACACGCGCGTCGTGCTACCCGTCGGCGTTCCGATCCGTCTGATCACCACGTCGCCCGACGTGATTCACAGCTGGGCGGTGCCCGCTTTCTGGATCAAGCTCGACGCGGTTCCTGGCAAGCTCAACGAGACCAGCTTCACGATCGAGAAGCCGGGCCTTTATTTCGGCCAATGTTCGGAACTGTGCGGCAAGCGCCATGCTTTCATGCCGATCGCGGTCGAGGCAGTCGATCAGAAGACTTTCGCGGCCTGGGTTGCCGCGAAGGGCGGCAAATTCCCGACCGCCAAGCCGGCCGCTGCCGTTGCAGCTCCGGCGGCGCCTGCCGCGGCAAATGCCGCCGCCCCCGTCACCAATGAAGCCGAGCCGGCCAACGCCGCCGCCGGCAACGCGGAATAACGATCATGAGTGAAGCAGTCGCAACCCATTTCGACGCGCATCACGATGCGCATCATCACGATGCGGACCACAAGCCGGGCTTTTTCGCCCGCTGGTTCATGTCGACCAACCACAAGGATATCGGCACGCTCTACCTGATCTTCGCGATCGTCGCGGGGATCATCGGTGGCGCGATCTCGGGCCTGATGCGCGTCGAGCTGATGGAGCCCGGCATCCAATATCTTCCGACCTGGCTGGCCTATCTCCCGGGCGGCGAGAAGGGTTTCGACGACTCGCTGCATCTGTGGAACGTGCTGGTCACTGCGCACGGGCTGATCATGGTGTTCTTCATGGTCATGCCGGCGATGATCGGCGGCTTCGGCAACTGGTTCGTCCCGATCATGATCGGCGCGCCCGACATGGCGTTCCCGCGCATGAACAACATCAGCTTCTGGCTGCTGATCCCCTCCTTCACGCTGCTGCTCGCCTCGCCCTTCTTCGGCGGTGCCGGCACCGGCTGGACGGTCTATGCGCCGCTGTCGACCTATGGCGAGCCTGGTCCGTCGGTCGACATGGCGATCCTGTCGCTCCACTTGGCGGGCGCGAGCTCGATCCTCGGCGCGATCAACTTCATCACCACCATTTTCAACATGCGCGCGCCGGGCATGACGCTGCACAAGATGCCGCTGTTCGTGTGGTCGGTGCTCGTCACGGCCTTCCTGCTGCTGCTCGCGCTGCCGGTGCTCGCCGCCGCGATCACGATGCTGCTCACCGACCGCAACTTCGGCACCACCTTCTACGATGCGTCCGGCGGCGGCGATCCGATCCTCTACCAGCACCTGTTCTGGTTCTTCGGTCACCCCGAAGTGTATATCATGATCCTGCCGGGTTTCGGCATGATCAGCCACATCATTGCGACGTTCAGCCGCAAGCCGGTGTTCGGCTATCTCGGCATGGCCTATGCGATGGTCGCGATCGGCGTGGTCGGGTTCGTCGTGTGGGCGCACCACATGTACACCACCGGCCTCGGCGTGAACCTCAAGATGTACTTCACGGCGGCGACGATGGTGATCGCGGTGCCGACCGGCATCAAGATCTTCTCGTGGATCGCAACGATGTGGGGCGGGTCGATCAGCTTCAAGACTCCGATGGTCTGGGCGATCGGTTTCATCTTCATGTTCACCGTCGGCGGCGTGACCGGCGTCGTGCTCGCCAATGGCGGCGTCGACGACTATATGCAGGACACCTATTACGTCGTCGCGCACTTCCACTATGTGCTGTCGCTCGGGGCGGTGTTCTCACTGTTCGCCGGCTTCTATTACTGGTTCCCGAAGATGAGCGGGAAGATGTATTCCGAGTTCTGGGGCCAGGTCCACTTCTGGGTCTTCTTCATCGGCGTGAACATACTGTTCTTCCCGATGCACTTCCTTGGCCTGCAAGGCATGCCGCGCCGCTACCCGGACTATCCCGATGCCTATGGCTATTGGAACCATATTGCGAGCATCGGCTATTTCATCATGGCCGCGAGCATGATCGTCTTCTTCGCGAATGTGATCTACGCCTTCGTCGCCGGCAAGAAGGCCGCGGACAATCCCTGGGGCGAAGGCGCGACGACGCTGGAATGGCAGCTGTCGAGCCCGCCGCCGTTCCACCAGTTCGAGACGCTTCCCGTCATCGACTGAGGAGTCGCTTGCGAAACGCGCGGAAGTGCGCGTTTCGAGACGGCACCGGCCCGCGCCGTAAGGCGCGTCGGACAATCATTACGCAAAGCGCCCTGGGAATTTCCCGGGGCGTTTTCGTTTGCCGATTCTGCGCTATAGTTAAATTATTCGGGGTTGGGCGAGTTGATGCCATGCGGGGTTGGGCGGCTCTTTTGTTGGTCGCCCTCGCGGGGATTCCGGCGGGGGCTGCCGCACAGACGGCGGACGATGTGGCGGCGATCGATGCGCCGCGCCATGTTCAGGAGCGCGCCGAGGCGCTGGCGCAGGACGCCGCCGAATATGCCCGCCAGTTCAACATCTCGATCGAGGATGCGACGCGGCGCCTGAAGGCCCAGGAAAAGAGCGTCGAGCGCACCGACAAGATCGCCGACAAATATCGCGGCCGGCTCGCCGGGATCGCGATCGAGCATCGCCCCGATTATCGCATCGTCGTCTCGCTCACCGGCGATGCGCCGGTCGAGGAGCAGCATTTCACGGTCGACGGGCTGCGCGTGCCGATCGTCTTCCAGACCGGCGCCAAGGCGACACGCGACCAGGTGATCTGGGCGATCACCTATCATCAGAACGAACTGCGCAAGCTGCTGCCGAGCCCGGCGATGGGGCTCGACCCCCGGTCGGGCGAGCTGGTGGTGGTGATCGACAACAGCGTCGCCGAAAAGGAAGGCGCACAAAAGCTCGAAGCGCGGCTCGAAGCCGTGACGCATGTCCCGGTGCGCGTCCAGGTGACCGACCGCGTCTACAAGAACCTCGAGATTCAAGGTGGTTCGCGCCTCGAAGGCGTCAATCCGGACAATGGCAAACGCTATTATTGCACGACTGCGTTCGCCGTCACCGACGGGTCGCGCAACGCGATCACCACCGCGGCGCACTGCCTCGACACCATGACCTACCTCGATCCCCAGCGCACGACGACGCCGCTCGAGTTCGTCGGGCAATGGGGCTGGGGCTATCAGGACGTGCAGCTCAATGTCGCCAACGACACGCTCGAGCCGTTGATCTACGCCGATAGCGCCAAGACGCTCGCGCGGCCGATCACGGGCGAACGTTCGCGCACCAGCACGCGCGCCGGCGAATTCGTCTGCCATCGCGGCGAGACCACCGGCTATAGCTGCGCGGTGGTGGAGCTCACCGACTTCGCCCCCGCCGGCGACCTGTGCGGCGGCGCCTGCCTGCCGACCTGGGTCGCAGTGCGCGGCCCCGGCTGCAAGGGCGGCGACAGCGGCTCGCCGGTGTTCAGTGGCACCGTCGCGTTCGGCATCCTCAAGGGCGCGAGCTACCGCAAGGACGGCAGCTGCGACTTCTATTTCTACATGTCGACCGACTATCTGCCCCCCGGCTGGAAGCTGATGACGGATTAGCCCTTCCTAAGTCCCTCCCTTCAGGGGAGGGGTTTGGGGTGGGGGGTGTCAACAGAAGTCTTCGATCTCCGTGAGAGACATGCTCCACTCCAACCCCTCCCCTGAAAGGGAGGGGCTTATTGTTGCATCCTACCGCGGCACCCACGCCGCCGCCGCCGCCAGAAACGCCGCCGTCTCATCGCTCGGGGTCCTGTCCCCCGGCGGGAAATAGCTTAGCTTGACGACCACGGTCCGGCTCTTGGGATCGACGAAAATATATTGCCCCTGCAGACCGATCGCCGAATAGGCACCGCCGTCGCCCATGATCCACCATTGCATGCCATAAGGCCCGGGCTCGTAGCGCGTGCCGTTCGAAGGCCGTGTCGACGCCGCGACCCATTCCGGCGAGACGATCCGATGTCCGTTCGCCACGCCGCCGTCGAGCATCATCTGCCCGAATCGGGCAAAGTCGCGCAGTGTCGCATTGAAGCCGGCGCCGTTGAATTCGCGGCCGACGCCGGGCGGTCCGTCCATGATGAAGAAGCCGTCGGACTCGGCGCCGAGCGGCTCCCATAGGCGCTGGGTCATATAGCCGGCGATCGTGTTGCCGCCGCTCACGCGCTCGATCAGCCAGCCGAGCACCGCCGTGTCGATCGTCTTGTACTGGAAAACTTCGCCGGGCGGATGGGCGCGCTTGATCGTCCGCGCCGGATCGACGAACCGCGCGACGTTCTTGACCAGAGCCGCGATATGGTTGCTCGCTGCGACACCGGGATTGGCGAAGTCGTAGCGCTCCTCATAATCGACGCCCGAGCGCATTTGCAGGACCTGGCGGATCGTCACGCCTTCATAGCCGCCGCCTTTGAGCTCGGGCAGATAGGCGTCGATGCGGTCGTCGAGCGATTTGATCCGCCCCTCCGCGAGCGCGACGCCGACCAGCACCGAAGTGAACGATTTGGTCATCGACCAGCCGATGAAGCGCGTGCGCTCGCTCGTGTTGTTGCGGTAGATCTCCGAAACGATCTTGCCGTCTTTCATCACCAGCAGCGCATTGGTGTAGGTGCGGTCGAGGAACTGCTCTGGCGTGTAGCTGACGCCCTTGTAGCTGTAGCTGAAATCGAGCTTATGGTCGGCGCGCGGCAGCTGCCACACCGGTCCCGACCGCGCGACCGTGCGTGTCGTGAACAGCGTGTCCATGCTGCGGAAAGTCAGCGCATTGACGTTGGCGTCGTTCATCGACCAGCGCAGGATCTGCACCGCCGCCGGCACATCGGAAGCCGGCCCCTGCGTCAGCGCAGGCGGCAGTACCGTCTGCGCGGCGGCACCGCCGCTTATGCCCAGCGCCACGAACAGCGCACAGACTCTGGACAAGCTTCGCCTCACATCGGTCCTCCCACTTATTGTTATATGGTAGAATAATCGCCGCAACCGAGTGGGCCGTCAACCACAGGCGCGCGCGCACTGGATCTGTCGCCGTTCGCCGGCCCTGCGCCTTGAAATGTTGGACACTTCGCATCACACGAGACAAATGGAACATGGTGAGCACGAAACGCCGACTCTGCAGCGGCGATCGACTCGGTTTGGCCGGCGCGATCGGTTTGCCGGATCGGCCTTGCAGCGTGCCGAATGCCTCGATCGGGAGGAGGGCGGCGCGGACGAATGGCGACCGTCAACTTCGTCAACTTCGTTGGATTTGCGAGGGGGCGCCGAACGCCGTTTTGCTCGCCCAAGACGACGTGCGGCGCGGGCGATGCCGCTCCGATTTGGATCGTCCGTTTGCGCTGCGACCGCGCGGAACGGCGACCCCCTTTCCCCCCCGGGCGCACCGCCCTATAGCGCGCGCGAGTCATGAGCAGCGTAGCAACATCCCTTCCCGCCGATTGGCGCGATTTCCTTGCCCTCACCAAGCCCAATGTGATGCGCCTGGTGGTGTTCACTGGCCTGTGCGGCATGCTTGCTGCGCCGGTGATGCCCGACCCCGTCATCGGATTCACCGCGATCCTGTGCATCGCGCTCGGCGCCGGTGCATCGGGCGCGCTCAACCAATGGTATGAATCCGATATCGACGCGCGGATGCGCCGCACCGCGCAGCGCCCGATCCCAGGCGGTCGGATGGACCGCCAGTCGGCGCTGCACTTCGGCGTCGGACTGGCGGTGTTTTCGGTGGTGCTGATGGGGCTTGCGGTCAATCTGCTCGCCGCCGCCATCCTGGCCGCGTCGATCCTGTTCTACGTGTTCATCTACACCGTCTGGCTCAAGCGCCGCACGCCGCAGAACATCGTGATCGGCGGCGCGGCGGGGGCCTTTCCGCCGCTGATCGGCTGGGCCGCCGCGACCGGCGATATCGCGCTGCTGCCGCTGCTGCTGTTCGCCTTGGTGTTCCTGTGGACGCCGCCGCACTTCTGGGCCTTAGCCCTGTTCGTGAAGAGCGATTACGCCAATGCCGGCGTGCCGATGCTCCCGGTCGTCGCCGGCGAGCGCATCACGCGCCAGCAGATCCTGCTCTACACGCTGCCGATGGCGGCAGTCGCGATTGCGCCCTGGCCGCTTCACCTGACCGGCGCGATCTATGGCGGCGTCGCAATTCTGCTCACGCTCGCGTTCGCCGCGCTTGCGCTCCGCGTCGCGCTGCGCCGGAGCGGGGAGGGCGACGCGATGAGGCCCGAGCGGCAGCTGTTCTGGTTCTCGATCGCCTATCTGTTCGTGATGTTCGCGGCGCTGGTCGTCGATCGCTGGCTCCTGGCATGAGCGACCCGATGGAGGATTTCCGCGGGCATCAGCAACGCCCCGAGCCGCCCCGCGAGGAAGTGGTGCGCGCGCGCCAGAAGGGCCGCGCAGTGGTGATGGCGCTGTTGCTCGGCGGTTTCGTCGTGCTGGTGTTCGCGATCACCATCGTCAAGATGAAGCACGGCGGATGACCGGCAAGCAGCGGACCGTGCTCTTCGCCGCGCTCGGCGTGCTGTTCATGAGCGGGCTCGGCTATGCCAGCGTGCCGCTCTACCGGATGTTCTGCCAGGCGACCGGGCTCAACGGCACCACCAACCGCGGCACCCAGGCGCCGGGCGGGATCGGCAACAAGATCACGATCGCATTCGACACCAATGTCAGCCCCAAGCTGCCCTGGGATTTCAAGCCCGAGCTGCGCAAGGAAGTGATCGACATTGGCGCGCGCGACATGGCGTTCTTCGTCGCGACCAACCGCGGCACCACGCCGATCACCGGCACCGCGACGTTCAACGTCACGCCGATGCAGGCCGGCAAATATTTCACGAAGATCCAGTGCTTCTGCTTCACCCAGCAGACGCTGAAGCCCGGCGAGAGCGTACGCATGCCCGTGATCTTCTACGTGAAGCCCGAGATCACCCAGGACGAGGACACGCGCGATGTGCGCGAAATCACCCTGTCCTACACCTTCTATCCAGTAGATTCCGCCGGTAAGGCCGGTTAGAGGAACGCCAAACACCTACAGGGAAGAGCCATGGCCGGAGCCAAGAACCACCAATATCACATCCTACCGCCCAGCGCGTGGCCGCTGATGGGTGCGGCTTCGGCGCTGGTGCTCGCCTCGGGCGGCATCATGTGGATGCACAAGGCGCAGGGTGGCGGCTGGCTGTTTCTGGCGGGTCTGGTCGGCGTGCTCGCCACGATGGTCTTCTGGTGGAACGATGTGATCAAGGAAGCGCATGGCGGCGATCATACGCCGATCGTGCAGCTCCACCTGCGCTACGGCATGCTGTTGTTCATCGCCTCCGAAGTGATGTTCTTCGTCGGCTGGTTCTGGGCCTATTTCGATTTCTCGCTGTTCCCGGCGCATGTCATCGCGACCGAAACCGCCGGGGTGTGGGACAAGACGGTCGACCTCACGGCGCCGGCGATGTGGCCGACCAAGGGCATGGTCGTGCTCGATGCGTTCAAGCTGCCGCTGCTCAACACCTTCATCCTTCTGTGCTCGGGCACCACGGTCACCTGGGCGCACCACGCACTGCTCCATGGCGACCGCAAGGGACTGATCCAGGGCCTGTGGCTCACCATCATCCTCGGCATCAGCTTCACTAGCATCCAGGCCTATGAATATGCCCATGCGCCGTTCCCGTTCGGCGTGTGGAACTATCCGTCGGCATTCTTCATGGCGACCGGCTTTCACGGCTTCCACGTCATCATCGGCACGATCTTCCTGATCGTGAACCTGGTCCGCGCCTACAAGGGCCACTTCACGCCGCGCCAGCATTTCGGCTTCGAAGCCGCCGCCTGGTATTGGCACTTCGTTGACGTGGTGTGGCTGTTCCTGTTTGCTGCAATCTACGTCTGGGGCGGCTGGGGCGCGACTGTCGAGGGATGATGCACGGCACGACCTGGCACCTCGCGGAAGTCAATATCGGCCGGCTCGTCGCGCCGGCCGAGGACCCGCAGGTGGCGGGTTTCTTCGCCGAACTCGATCGCATCAACGCGCTCGCCGAAGTGTCGGACGGGTTCGTCTGGCGGCTGGTCGGCGAGGGCGATAACGCCAGCGACCTGCGCCCGACGCCCGATCCGCGGCTGCTGATCAACTTGTCGGTGTGGCGCGATGCCGAGTCGCTGTTCGCCTTCGTCTATCGCAGCGCGCATACGTCGGTGATGGCGCAGCGGCGGCAATGGTTCGAGCGGTTCGATGGCGCCTATCAGGCGCTATGGTGGGTGCCCGCCGGCGCGTTGCCGACGATCGAGGACGCGCTGTCGCGGCTGTGGCTGATCGATCGCTTCGGTCCCTCGCCGCAAGCGTTCACGTTCAAGACGCAATTCCCGGCGCCAGGCGTGGTTGGCGGGCCGGTCGACATGCACCCCGATCCATGGTGCGTCGGCAACGCCTGAACGGCGCGTTCGAGGAGATTACCGTGCCGTCCCCCCGCCCGATCGATTCCGCGATCCGGGGCGCGTGTCCGCGCTGCGGCAATCCGACTCTGTTCGCCAATATGGTGCGCTTCGCCGACCGCTGCCGCGGCTGCGGGCTCGACTTTCGTCAGTTCAACGTCGGCGACGGGCCGGTCGCGTTCCTGACGCTCGGCGTCGGTGCGATCGTGACCGTGCTGGCGGTGGTGCTCGAGCTCGAGGTATCGCCCCCGTTCTGGGTGCATGTCATATTGTGGGTGCCGCTGACGATCGTGCTGGTGGTGGGGATGCTGCGCGTGGCGAAAGGGCTGCTGCTTGCCCTCGAATATCGCAACGCCGCGCGCGAAGGTAAGATCGCCGAGCGCGAATGATGCGCAGATTGCCCGTCCTTGCGACCCTGGTCGTTGCGCTCGCAGTCACGGCGATGATCGCATTCGGCGTGTGGCAGCTCCAGCGCAAGGCGTGGAAAGAGGCATTGCTCGCGCAATATGCCGCCAATCTGCACGCGCCGCCGGTCGCATTCCCGCGCGATCCGTTCGGACACGACGAGCTGCTGTTCCGCAAGGCGAGCGCCGTCTGCCGCGCTCCGCACGGCTGGGAGCGCCAGGCCGGCCACGCGCGCAGCGGAGAGACCGGCTGGCTGCTGATCGCGCATTGCCGCAGCGAGGGCAGTGGGCCCGGGTTCAAGCTCGGGCTCGGCATCACCAGCAATCCGATGCTGGTGCCGAACTGGAAGGGTGGACTCGTGTCGGGCGTGATCACCCATGCGCCCGGGCATCGCTCGCTGATCGGGTCGCTGTTCGCGAAGCCGGCGCCGCAGGAACTGATGCTCGTCGCCAACGCCGCGCCGCCGCCGCTCGCGCCGAGCGTCGCGCCCGATCCCTCGGGCGTCCCCAACAACCATCTCGCCTATGCCGTGCAGTGGTTCCTGTTCGCCGCGGTCGCGCTGATCATCTACGCGCTCGCGCTTCGCCACCGGGGCAAGGCTATTTCCTGATCTTCGCCTCGAGCCAGCGTGCCGCTTGCTCGGGGCTCGCCTTGGCCGTGTCGCGATCGACCAAGTAGTTCGCCTCGCGCATCGCCTCGACCGGAATCGCGTTCACCAGTGGGGCCAACGCGGCGGCGAAGCGCGCGTCGTGCGCACGTTTGGGCGCGAGCAGCAGGATAGCGTCATAGCCCGGGATCGCGCCCTTGGGATCGCCCAGCACCGCGAGATGTTCGGCGGCGATGCGCCCATCCGACGAGAAGGCGGGGATCACGTCCGCCGCCCCGCTCGCCAAAGCGCGGTACATGAAGGTCGGCTGGTAGGGGCGTTTGCTCCTGAACTCGAGGCCATAGGCACGCTGCACCGCTTTCCATTCGGGACGCTCGAGGAACTCGATGTCGGTCGCGAGGTCGAGCTGCGGCGCGATCGCCACCAGGTCCGCGATCGTCGCGATCCCGCGCTTGCGGGCATCGTCGCCGCGCATCGCAAAGGCATAGGCATTCTCGAAGCCGAGCGGCCCCAGCAGCTTCACGCCGTGTGTCTTCGCGGCCCAGGCGGCGACCCCGGCCACGATCGCCGGGCGCGGCGGCACGTCGCTGCGCGCCATCGAATTGGTCCAGATCGTGCCCGAATAGTCGACATAGACGTCGATGTCGCCGTGCGCGAGCGCACTGAACGCGACCACCGAGCCCAACCCTTCGCGATATTCGACGCGATAGCCTGCGGCTTCGAGTCTATGCCCGATCAGGCGCGCCAGGATATATTGCTCGGAGAAACCCTTAGCACCGACGACGACTTTCGTCTGCCGCCCGGGCAGCGCCGGCACCAGCGCGACGGCGATTGCGAGCAGCAGCAGGCCAAGGCTGGCCAGGGTCAGCCAGCGTTTCCGGTGTGCGATGCCATATTCGGCGCGCCCGAGCAGCGCATCGACCGCGAGCGCCAAGCCGGCGGCAGTGCTGCAGCCGGCGAGCACCAGCGCCCAATTCTGCGTCTGCAACCCGGCAAAGATCAGGTCGCCGAGGCTCGGTTGCCCTACCGTCGTCGACAGTGTCGCCGCACCGATCGTCCATACCGCGGCGGTACGGATGCCCGCCATCAACACCGGCGCGACCAGCGGCGCCTCGACCAGCCGCAACTTCTGCCACGGCGTCATGCCGACGCCGTCGGCGGCTTCGAGCACGGCGGGATCGAGCGTGGCGAGCCCGGTCACGCCGTTCCGCAGGATCGGCAGCACGGCATAGAGCGCCAGCGCGAGCAGCGACGGCAGGAACCCCAGCGCGGGTATCCCGCCGCCGACCAATGCCGAAAGCGACAACAGGATCGGATAGAAAAGCGCGAGCAGCGCGAGACTGGGAATCGTCTGGACCAGGCTGGCGAGTCCGAGCGTCGCCCGCGCCACCGCGGCGTTGCGCGCCGCGACCACGGCGAGCGGCAAGCTGATCACCAGCCCCAGCCCAAGCGCCGCGAACGCAAGCAGCAAGTGCTGCGCGAGCAGTTCGGGAACGCGCGCGAAGGCTTGGATCATCGATCCTCCCCGGAACGGGGAGGGGGACCATGCGTAGCATGGTGGAGGGGGTCCTCCGCGAGCGATTCGCCAAGAGGATGGCCCCCTCCACCACCGCCTGCGGCGGCGGTCCCCCTCCCCGTTCCGGGGAGGATCTGGGCGCTCTCCATCTCCGCAATCCGCCGCGCCTGCTCGCGCGGAACCGCGACCAGTGCGTCCGCCGCTGGGCCGGCCTTGCCCGCGAGCAAGTCGCGCGGCGTCGCATCCGCGACGATGCGGCCCGTTTCCATCACCAGCACGCGGTCGGCGAGCAGCAGTGCCTCGGCCATGTCGTGCGTCACCAGCATCGTCGTTAGCCCCAGGCGGTCGTGCAGCGCGCGCATCGCCGTCCCCAAACTGTCGCGCGTCACCGGGTCGAGTGCCCCGAACGGCTCGTCCATCAGCATCAGCCCCGGCGCACAGGCGAGCGCGCGTGCGACGCCGACGCGCTGGCGCTGGCCGCCCGACAGCGCGTCGGGCATGCGGTTGGCGAACTCCTCGGGCAGCTCGACCAGCCGCAGCAGCTCGGCGACGCGGTCGCCGCGCGGCGCGCCGGCGATGCGCAGTCCGATCGCGACATTCTCGCCGACGGTCATGTGCGGGAACAGCCCGATGTTCTGAAAGACATAGCCGATCCGCCGTCGCAGCAGCGGGGCGGGCTCGTCCGCGACATCGGCCCCGCCGATGGTCACGCGCCCGGCGGTCGGCACGATCAGCCGGTTGACCATCTTGAGCAAGGTCGACTTGCCCGATCCCGACGCACCGACCAGCGCGACGAAGCTGCCGGCGGCGATCGCGAGCGATACTTCGCGCACTGCCTCGACTGCGCCATAGCGCTTGGTGACGGCGTCGAACGCCACCGCAGGGCCGGGCCGATCAAAGGGGGCTGGCATCGCGCGCCGTTGTGCGGGATGAAACGGCCGAGGTCAAAGTATCAGGAGGGGAGCATGGCGGAGCGCAAGGCGATCTTCGTCACGGGCGGCGGATCGGGCATCGGCCGCGCGGTGGCGCGCCATTTCGCGGCCAAGGGCTGGCATGTCGGGCTTGCCGATGTCGACGCCGCCGGGCTCGACGGTTCGCGCACCGGCATGCCCGACGGGCTCACCACTTGCTATTTGATGGACGTCCGCAACCGTGAAGCCTGGACCGCGACGCTCGCGGCGTTCACGGCGATCACCGGCCGGCTCGACGTGCTGTTCAACAACGCCGGCGTCGGCGTCGGCGGTCCCTTCGCCGAGACCAGCTTCGAGGACATCGATCGCGTCATCGCGATCAACTTTACCGGCGTGGTCAACGGGGCGCATTGCGGCTTCCCGTTCCTCAAGGCGACTCCTGGCTCCTGCCTGCTCAACACTGCGTCGGCGGCGGGTATCTGGGGCGCGCCCAATGCCGCGGTCTATTCGGCGACCAAGTTCGCGGTGCGCGGACTGACCGAAGCGCTCGATGCCGAATGGGCGCCGCACGCGATCCGCGTCCGCTCGATCATGCCGAGCTATATCGAGACGCCCTTGCTCGACGGACATCCGGTCGGCTCGAACCAGACGATCCGCGAAGGCGTGCGCGCGCGTGGTCTCGAAATCACGTCGGTGGATGCCGTCGCCGAAGCGGCGTGGCGCGCGGTCCATGGCAACACGCTGCACGTCGTGGTCGGCAAGACCGCCGAACGCCTGAAGTTCGCCGCGCGCTGGACGCCGGGCCGACTGCGGAAACGCGTGCGCGGACTTTAGATAAGCGAGTCGATCGCCTGGGCGAGCGCGACATCGCGCTTCGACAGCCCGTTGCAGTCGTGCGTCGTCAGCAGCACCTCGACGCGGTTGTAGACGTTCGACCATTCGGGATGATGGTCGGCCTTGTCGGCGAGCAGGGCGACGCGCGTCATGAAGCCGAACGCTTCGTTGAAGTCCTTGAACTTGAAGTGCCGGACGATTGCGTCGCGCGCGGGCTGATGCTCCCAGTCGGGGAGCGCGGCGAGTGCCTCGGTGCGTTCGGCTTCGCTGAGCTTGGGGATCATCTGCGCCTCTCTTGCTTGCCGGCTGGGGGAAAGCGGGCTTAATGCCGGCGATGATGGCTGGGCAAGCTTCCTTCGCGCCGGACGCCGCACGCATCGAAGCGCTCGCTCGCGCCGCGCTCGCGCGGATCCCCGCGCCGTTCGCGCAGCATCTTGGCGACGTCGTGCTGATCGTCGAGGAATTCGCCGATGACGAAGTGCTCGACGATCTCGGCATCGAGGATCCGTTCGACCTCACCGGCGTCTATCAGGGCCGGCCGGTCGGCGAGAAGTCGGCGTGGGATTCGGGGACGCTGCCCGATCGCATCCATCTCTACCGCCGTGCGATTCTCGACGAATGGGCGGCGAGCGGCGAATCGCTCGAACGGCTGGTGTCGCATGTCGTGGTTCACGAGGTCGGGCATCATTTCGGTCTTAGCGACGACGCCATGCACGCGCTCGAAGCGGCGGTGGAATGACGCTGCTCGCGTTTCGCGACATTGCCTGCGTGCGTGGCGGACGGCGGCTGTTCGACGCGACCAGCTTTATGCTCGACGCCGGCGGCGCCGCGCTGGTCACGGGTCCGAACGGCGTCGGCAAGTCGAGCCTCATCCGCATCGCCGCCGGGCTGCTCGATCCGGTTGGCGGCCGCGTCGAACGCTCCGGCAGCGTCGCATTGCTTGCCGAGGCGGCGGCGCTGGACCCCGAGCTGCCGCTGGCGCGTGCGCTGCGCTTCTGGGCGGGGCTGGACGGTCGTGCCGATGCCGTCGAACTCGCGCTCGATGCGGTCGGACTCGTCGCGCTCGCGCCTGTGCCGGTCCGACTGCTTTCGACCGGGCAGCGCCGCCGCGCCGCGCTCGCGCGTGTCGTGGCCAGCGGCGCCGAACTGTGGCTGCTCGACGAGCCCGCCAACGGGCTCGACACCGCTTCGCTCGCCCAGCTCGAAGGCCTGATCGCGCGGCATCGCGCCAACGGCGGTGCAGTGCTGGTGGCGTCGCATTCGCCGATCGCCTTACCCGAATCGCAGCAGATCGCGCTGGGCACGGCATGAGTGCGATCGCCTCGCTCGTCGCACGCGAGATCCGCCGCGCCTGGAGCAGCGGCGGGCTGTTGCTGCCGATCGTCTTCTTCCTGCTCGTCGCGACCTTGTTCCCGTTCGGCGTCGGCCCCGACGCCAGGCTGCTCGCGCGTGTCGGCGGCGGCGTGATCTGGGCGGCGGCGCTGCTCGCGGCGTTGCTCCCGGTCGAGCGACTGATCGCGCCCGATCTCGAGTCGGGCGTGCTCGATCAGCTGCGCGTGCGCGGACTGGGCGATGCCGAAGTCGCCGCAGCCAAGATGCTCGGCCATTGGCTCGGATTCGCACCGGCGCTGCTGCTCGCGACAATACCTGCCGCGGCGCTGCTCGATCTCCACGGCGATACTTTGGCCTATGTGCTGTTCGGCCTGTTGCTTGGCACCCCCGGATTGGCGGCGCTCGGCGTCGCCACCGCCGGGTTGGTCGCTGGACTGCGTGGCGCCGGCGCGCTCGCCGGGCTGGTGATGCTGCCGTTCGCAGTGCCGCTGCTGATCTTTGGCGCGGGCTCGATCACCGGCGATCCCAGCGCGCTCAAGCTGCTCGCGGCGGTGAGCCTCGTGCTATGCGCCGGCGCGCCATTCGTCGCCGGCGCGGCGATGCGGATCGGGCGCAGTTAGCTGCCGATCAGTTCGTAATCAGGCGAACGCCCGCGAACACCAGCACGGCGGCCAGCGCGATACGCAGCAGCGCGTCGGGCGCCTTGCTGGCGAGCAGCGATCCGATGATGATCCCCGGGATCGAGCCGATGAGCAGATTGGCGAGCAGCAAGCCGTTGACGTTGCCGATCCACAAATGGCCGAGCCCCGCGACCAATGTCAGCGGCACGGCATGGACGATGTCGGTCGCGACCAGCTTCTGGGTTTTCATCCTGAGCGGGTAGAGCGCGAGCAGCATCGTTGCGCCCAGCGCACCCGCGCCGACCGAGGTCAGCGTCACCATCGTGCCGAGCAGCGCGCCCGCGAGCATGGTCAGCGCGGGCTGGTATTTGAGGAAGCTGTTCGCCGTTTCGAGTCGCGCCGTGCGCGCCTTTTCATGGAACCAACCGCGGAACAATGTCGCGACTGCGGTCAGCACCAGCACGATACCGAGCACGAGCATGATGAAGCCGCTCTTGATCTGGCTGGCGTCCATCCGCGACAGCCAGAACAAGGTGATCAGCGCGGCGGGCAGGCTGCCGATGCACAGTCGCCGGATCACCTGATAGTCGGGGCCGCCTTCCATGCCGCCCTGGCGGTGGTGCACAAACCCCCCAACCGCCTTGGTGACTGCCGCGAACCATAGGTCGGTGCCCACCGCGGTAGCCGGCACGACGCCGAACAACAGGATCAGGATCGGCGCCATCAACGATCCGCCGCCAACGCCCGTCAAACCGACCATCAGCCCGACGAACAGACCGGCTATCGCGTGCAACCAATCCATATCTTACCCCCCGTGCGGCGCCGGTTCAGGCCGCTTGCTGCGTCAGGCGTACCAGATCGAGGATCCGTGGCGCCATCTCGCGATGGCATATCAGCAGATCCGGAAGATACGGATCGGCGCAATTATACACCAGCGGCGATCCATCGACACGGCTCACGTGGAGGCCGGCGGCCGCCGCGACCGCCACCGGCGCGCAGCTGTCCCACTCATATTGGCCACCGGTATGGAGATAGATGTCCGCTTCGCCGCGCACCACTGCCATCGCCTTGGCGCCCGCCGAACCCATCGGCACCAGCTCGGCGCCGAGCGCTTCGGCGACCGCGACTGCTTCCGCGGCGGGCCGCGTGCGGCTCACGAGCATGCGGTGCGGGGCAGGGGCGGCCGGCAATGGAGGCGGATTGCCACTATCGAGCGTGAGCCCGAGCCCGGGCAGCGCCACGGCGCCCACGGTCGGAACGCCGTCGATCGCGAGCGCGATGTGCACTGCCCAGTCGCTCCGGCCTTCGCCATATTCGCGCGTGCCGTCGAGCGGATCGACCACCCACACGCGCGCATGCGAACAGCGCGCCGTGTCGTTCTTCTCTTCTTCGGAGAGGATCGCATCGTCGGGGCGTTGCGCCGCGAGCGCGGACAGGATGAAGGCATTGGCAGTGAAGTCGCCTGCCTTGCCCGCCGCCTTGCCTTCGAACAGCGCCGAATCGCGCAGCGTCAGCAACAGCTTGCCCGCGGTGGTCGCGATCTCCGCGGCGAGCGCAGCGTCGTCGTCGATCCGGCTCATGGGATGAGCCATTTCACGATATGAGCGGCAGCCTCTTCGGGAGTCATCTGCGTGGTGTCGATCCTGATTTCGGGATCAACCGGGGGCTCATAGGGCGAATCGATGCCGGTGAAGTTCTTGAGTTGGCCGGCACGCGCCTTTTTGTAGAGACCCTTGACGTCGCGGCGCTCGGCTTCGTCGAGCGGCGTGTCGATATGGACTTCGACGAACTCGCCCGCCGTCATCATCTGGCGCACCAGCTCGCGCTCGGCGCGGAACGGCGAGATGAACGCAGTGATCACGATCAGACCGGCATCGGTCATCAGCTTCGCCACTTCGCCGACGCGGCGGATGTTCTCGATGCGGTCGGCGTCGGTGAAGCCCAGGTCTTTGTTGAGCCCATGGCGGACGTTGTCGCCGTCGAGCAGGAAGGTGTGGCGGTTCATTCGCACCAGTTCCTTCTCGACCAGATTGGCGATCGTCGACTTGCCCGCGCCCGAGAGACCGGTGAACCACAGCACCATCGGGCGCTGGTTCTTGAGATTGGCGTGCGTCTCGCGCGAGATCTCCAGCGCCTGCCAGTGCACGTTCTGCGCACGTCGGAGCGCGAAATGGATCGTGCCCGCGGCGACCGTCGCGTTGGTGATCTTGTCGATCAGGATGAACCCGCCAAGATCCTTGTTCGGGCTCTTGGCACCATCGGGCGAATAGGGCTCGAACACCACCGGCTTCGCCGTCGCGATGTTGGCGACACCGATCGCGTTGAGCTCGAGCGCCTTGGCGGCGATATGCTCCAGCGTGTTCACGTTGACCTGGTATTTCGGCGCATGCACCGTCGCACTGACGGTCTGCGTCGCGAGCTTGAGCCAATAGGAGCGGCCGGGCAGCATCGGCTCGTCGGCCATCCACACGATCGTCGCTTCGAACTGGTCGGCGACTTCGGGGGGCTCGTTGGCGAGCGAAATCACGTCGCCGCGGCTGCAGTCGATCTCGTCGGCGAACGTAAGCGTCACCGATTGACCGGCCTGTGCCTCGTCGAGGTCGCCGTCGAGCGTCACCACGCGCGTAACGGTCGAAGTGCGGCCGGAAGGCAGCACGCGCACTGCGTCGCCCGGCTTCACCGTGCCGCTCGCGATCAGGCCCGAAAAGCCCCGGAAGTCGAGGTTCGGGCGGTTGACCCATTGCACCGGCATGCGGAACGGCTTGGCGCGATCGCTTTCCTCGTCGAGGGCCACTGTCTCGAGATGGTGGATCAGCGTCGGGCCGGTGTACCACGGCGTCTTGTCGGACTTGGTCGTGACGTTGTCGCCCAGGAAGCCCGAGATCGGAATCGGCACGAAATCATGGATGCCGATGCTGCGTGCAAATGCGCGATAGTCGTCGACGATCGCCTGGTATCTGGCCTGGTCATAGCCGATCAGGTCCATCTTGTTGACTGCGAGCACGACGTTGCGGATGCCGACGAGGTGCGTGAGATAGCTGTGCCGGCGCGTCTGCGTCAGCACGCCCTTGCGCGCGTCGATCAGGATCACCGCGAGGTCGGCGGTCGAGGCGCCGGTGACCATGTTGCGCGTATATTGCTCGTGGCCCGGCGTGTCGGCGACGATGAACTTGCGCTTCTCGGTGGTGAAGAAGCGATAGGCGACGTCGATGGTGATGCCCTGCTCGCGCTCGGCGGCGAGCCCGTCGACCAGCAGCGCGAAGTCGATAGCCTGGCCCTGCGTGCCCATCCGCTTCGAATCAGCTTCGAGCGCGGCGAGCTGATCCTCGAAGATCATCTTCGAATCGTAGAGCAGACGGCCGATCAGCGTCGACTTGCCGTCGTCGACCGATCCGCAGGTGATGAAGCGCAGCAACGACTTGTGCTGGTGCTGGTCGAGATAGGCGTCGATGTCGGTCGCGATCAGCTCGTCCGCCTTGTAGCTGGTCTCGCGGGCGTCGGGCCCCTGGGAAGCGGCGCTGGCCATCAGAAATAGCCCTCCTGCTTCTTCTTCTCCATGCTCGCCGCCTGATCATGGTCGATCGCTCGGCCCTGGCGCTCGCTGGTGGTGGTCAGCAGCATCTCCTGGATCACTTCGGACAGCGTGGAGGCCTCGCTCTCGACGGCGCCGGTCAGCGGATAGCAGCCGAGCGTGCGAAACCGGATCGAGCGCTCGACCGGAGTTTCGCCGGGCTTGAGCGGGAAACGATCGTCATCGACCATCAGCAGCAGCCCGTCGCGCACCACCGTCGGGCGTTTCGCGGCGAAATAGAGCGGGACGATCTCGATCTTGTTGAGCTGGATATATTGCCAGATGTCGAGCTCGGTCCAGTTCGAGATCGGGAAGACGCGGATGCTTTCGCCCTTGGCTTTGCGGGCATTGTACAGCCGCCACAGCTCCGGGCGCTGGTTCTTGGGGTCCCAGCGATGGTTGGCCGAGCGGAAGCTGAACACGCGCTCCTTGGCGCGGCTCTTCTCTTCGTCACGGCGCGCGCCGCCGAACGCGACGTCGAAGCCATATTTGTCGAGCGCCTGCTTCAACCCTTCGGTCTTCCACATGTCGGTGTGGAGCGGGCCATGGTCGAACGGGTTGATCCCTTTCTCCTTGGCTTCCGGGTTCTGATAGACGAGCAATTCCATTCCGGCGGCGGCGGCGGCGCGGTCGCGCAGTTCGTACATCGCCTTGAACTTCCAGGTCGTGTCGACGTGCAGCAGCGGGAACGGCGGCGGCGAAGGATAGAATGCCTTCTTCGCGAGATGCAGCATGACAGCGGAATCCTTGCCCACCGAGTAGAGCATCACCGGACGCTCCGCCTCGGCGACGACCTCGCGCATGATATGGATGCTTTCCGCTTCCAACCGCTGGATATGGGAGAGGCCCGCAGGTCTCATCGATAGGTTACTCCGTCCCCGCTCGTGCGAACCACTCGAATGACGCAGTGCAATATTCCCATGCGCAAACGCAAGGCCCAAGGCGCTGTCACGAAATGGCATTGCCGGAACGGCAGGGACAGTGCGCGACATGATGCGTTTGCGCGGCGAAGGCAAAACTTGTCCGTCGCCTCGCCAGCACGCGTTGCGCAAGATCCGTCATGCCACTGACCGACGCTAAGCCAAGCGTTTTCTTGTTGCGCCGCGGCGAGCGCGCAGCACTATTCCCACCAACCCAAATCCGGTGACCAGGGCCAGCCAGGTGGCGGGCTCGGGAACCGTCGTCACGGGCATAAGAATCTGATTCTGTCCGCCCGACGCACCGCCCTGACCCGATCCCGACGGGCCGCTCTGTCCGGAGTTTCCCGACGATTCCGGCGGGACTGATGGGCCGTTGAGGCCCCCGCCATTGCCAATCGGACCGACCGAGGATCCGCCGCTGGCCGGCGCGCCGCTGTCGGCATTGCTGCCACTGTCGGATCCTCCGCTGGAACCGCCAACACCGCCTCCGGCAAATCCGCCGGCGCCTCCGCCCCCGCCGCCTCCGGCAAATCCGGCGGCACCACCGCCCCCGCCGCTGCCGCTCGCGCCGAAGCCTCCGCCTCCTGAGACGTCGAATGTCGCGAAGCGAAACGGCGCGCTTTCGCGCGGCGTCGCGAACGAATCGTTCGCCGTCGCGAATTCCCTCAGCGACTGCGCATCTGACCCGTCGGCAAGACCGATGAATCCCCCGTCGCCATAGCCGCCCGGCAACGACGCAGGAGCGTTCGGGCCGGTGGGCAGGACTTGCGCGTCGTCTGACTTGCCGTCCGACGCGGCATTCGCGAAGATGCCCTGGAGCGGCATGTCAGGCGCGAATTGCGGCGCAGACGGAATCGGCGTGACGTCGGCGAGGCGCGCGCGGTGTGGGCGGCCGCGCATCGCGTCGAGCGCGAGTGTCCCAGCGCCTAGCAGCACCAGCGCTGCCAGGAGCAGGCGCCATGATCGGCGCCAATGCGGCAATTTGGCAGGCAGAGTTCCCATGCCACCCGTGCTAGCGGATAAGTTTGAATCATCACTGAAGACGGCTCGGACGTCCGGAAGCGTTGGTCGGAGGGCCGCGCCAAGCGGTCCAAACGCCCGGAATCGCGGTTAAGTCTACGAACGCCCCTTGCCAGCCACTGGCGGAGCCGACATCAGGCTCCCGGCATCAGCAAGGGGGAGCAATGCGCAAGGGTATCATTCTCGCCGGCGGATCCGGGACCCGGCTCTATCCGCTCACGCGCGCGGCGTCGAAGCAGCTGATGCCGGTCTACGACAAGCCGATGATCTATTATCCGCTCTCGGTGCTGATCCTGAGCGGGATCCGCGAGATCATGATCATCACCACGCCCCAGGATCAGGCGGCATTCCAGGCACTGCTCGGTGACGGCAGCGACTGGGGCATGGCATTCACCTATGCCGTGCAGCCCGAGCCGGCCGGCCTCGCGCAGGCCTATCACATCGGCGCCGATTTCGTCGGATCCAACCCGTCGACGCTCATTCTGGGCGACAACATCTATTATGGCCATGGCCTGACCGAACTGCTGGCAAGCGCCAACGCACGTACCCAGGGTGCCACGGTGTTCGGCTACTATGTCAATGACCCGACGGCCTACGGCGTCGTTTCGTTCGACGCGCGAGGCAGGGCCGAAAGCATCGAGGAGAAGCCGGCCAGGCCGAAGTCGAACTATGCGGTGACCGGCCTCTACTT